>OFML01000115.1_pt1 | contig 82031 bp, 76 predicted proteins | sample 1541831 | NCBI WGS metagenome assembly OFML01 (sample SAMN04209237, study PRJEB22552) | human gut metagenome | biome: gut; material: feces | host: Homo sapiens | place: USA: Oklahoma | reverse complement strand
AAAGCAGCGCCTTGAGACGCGAGCAAGTAACAAAGGCTTATAGCCGCAGAGAAAAGCACGCCTTTTAGACGTGGTTTTTATTTTGGTTACGATAATCTTGAGGGGTATAGCCTGTGTATTCTTGAAATCTTTTATAAAAAGATGTTAAATTATGGATTCCGACTTCACTAGCAATTTCATAAATAGGTAATTGTTTGTTTTGTAAAAGGATAATGGCTTTTTTCATCCGTTCTTCATTGACCAGTTGTTTAAATGTTTTCCCCGAGAATTGTTTAATTAACTTGCTGGTATAAGAAGGGTCATAACCAAAATGCATACACATATTTTTAAGATTGCCATCTTGATAATGATGATGGATATATTCTAAAATATCATCCATGAGTTTTTGATTCTTAAATAAACTTACCGAAAGATTTGTATTGTATTGACCTTTTCTTGCAAGATGAGTGATTAAGATCATAATATAGTTATCAATAATTTCATCTGAAGATGTCATAGGATCAAAATATTCGCAAAGAATATTTTGAATACAATTATGAATGAGTTGATCTTGTTTGGTATAAAACAATAAATAATGATTATGGGTATTTTGATGATTCATCAGTTCAATCATAAATTGAGTAATCAATTGATCATGTGGTAAATGATTAATAAAACGATGGGCAAAATAATTGTCATTTAAAATAATATTAATTCCTAAATCATTTTCACCTGTGGCTGCTACACTATGAGGAACATGCTTATCTAAAATAATAATATCACCTTGATGAAGGGTAATAGTTTCATCCTCAACCCGCATAATAAGAGTTCCCGAATACACGTAAGTCATGACAATATAGTGAAAAATATGCATTGGTACACAACCACTTTTTCGTTGGTGTAAATTAATAATATGATTGTGATTTTGAAATTCTCTTTCATGATGGAAAATAAACATGATATCATTTTGATAAGGCACAACAGTAAATTTTTGTTTAAAATGATCTAAGAGTTCTTCATCACTTGTATTGCTATAACTGATAGGACTTTGTAAGACATTTTCTAATTCTTGATAGTTCATAATCATCACCTTTATTTCATTTTATCATGATAAGTCGAATTTTGATAGTCTTAAAATCTTATAATGACATTGTGAAAGTAAAAAATAACTCTTATAATAGGGGTGTAATTTGTGATGAGGCCAAATCAATTACATTATATTGTGTAAAAAGTAAAAATATCGAAAGGGGAAACACTTTTTATGGAAAAGAAAAATTCGTTTTTTGATACTCTCCAAGAAGTACTTGGAAAAGTTTCAGTAAAATTAAGTGGAAATATTTATATTAATGCAATTAAAGATGGAATGTTGGCATATATGCCATTCGCCTTTATTGCCTCTATTTTCTTAATTATCGCTTTCTTCCCAGTTCCAGCTTTTACCGATTTTGTGAGCAATATCACAGGATTAGAAGCAGGAATATGGCAAGGTAAATTAGCTTTAGTTAATGATGCCAGTTTAGGTATTGGTGGTTTACTTGTTTTACTTGCAATCTCTAGATCATTAGCTGATAAATTAAATATTAATGGGATGCAAGTGACTTTAACTTCGGTTGTTGCTTTTGTGTTGTTGGTGCCATTTGGTTCTGATAAGAGTGGAAGTTTTATTGCTACAACATATTTAGGTGCTCAAACGATTTTCTTATCAATTATTATTTCTATTGTAACTGCGAAAGTTTATCAATTTATTGATAGAAAAGGAATTAAAATCAAGATGCCAGCTGCGGTACCTCCTGCTGTCTCAGCACCATTTGAATCAATTATTCCTTCATTAGTGGTTATTACATTATTTTGGATTTTAAGATTAGTGATTGATGCATTCAATGGTGGTAGTGCTTTAGCTATTTTCAATACTGTATTAGGAATGCCTTTACAAGCTGTTGGTGGATCACTTCCTGGTATTATCATTGTGAAGATCTTCTCACAATTATTATGGTTCTTTGGGATTCATGGTGATTCTATTGTCAATGGTGTTATGACACCAATCTTCCAAGTTTTACAAGATGCAAATAAAACAATTTCGATGGCTGGGGGAACTCCGACAAATATTATTTGTCAAAGTTTCTGGGATAGCTTTGGAGGAATCGGAATTGTTGGTTCTATTATTGCGATTATTCTTATTGCCAAGAGTAAACGTTATAAAGAAATGAAGAAAATTGCTGGGGTTCCATATATCTTCAACGTTGGTGAACCTACATTATTTGGTATTCCATTAATGATGAATGTTGTTTATTTCATTCCATTTATCTTAAGTAATGTTGTCTCTATTTTAATTGCCTATGCTGCCTTTGCTTTAAAACTTGTTCCTGTATGTACTGGTATAGCCCAAGTCCCTTGGACAACACCTTTAATTGTTAGTGGATATTTAACAACTGGAAGTGTTGCTGGTTCAATTTTACAAATCGTTTGTTTAGTAGCTGTTGTGTTATTATGGCTTCCATTTGTTAAAGTAGCTGATAATCAAATCTTACAAGAAGAAAAACAATTAGAAAGTCAAATGAAAGAAGAAACTCATAAAGAAGCATAATGCTTCTTTATGGAGTTTAGAAAAAGAGATGATATTTATGAATAAAAATTATCAATTTCAGGGTTGTTGGATGAAAGGTAATGATATTGATTATGGAGTAGAAGATAGTGGGTATTATCAAGATCATCGTAATGTTGTCTTGGTTAAAGACTTTTATCTTGATGATATCCAAGAAACATATCTTTATATAGCGACTCTTGGATATTCAATCATCTATATCAATAATCAAAGAATAACACAAGATGAATTGAATCTCGTTTGGACACAATTTCAAAAATGTGTTTATTATGATCAATATGATGTCACTCCTTATTTAATGAAGGGGCAAAATCAAATGAAGATTGAATTAGGAAATGGAATGTATAATCCCTCACCATTACGTTTGTTTGGTAAATACAATTTAAGAGAAAGATTAAGTGAAGTTGGAGAACCAAAAGTTCTTTGTGATCTTGTGTCTTGCAATCAAGTTATTTTATCAAGTGATGCTTCTTGGATGCAAGGAGAAGGACATTTCTTATTTAATAATCTTTATTTAGGAGAACGTGTTGATTTACGTCTTGAAATGTCATCATTAAAACCAGTTGAAACAAAAGAAAATACGTATCATTTAGAAGCTAATTTTATTCCGCATGTAAGAAGATTTCAAAATATCCAACCAGCAAGTCTTATAGAAACAAAAGAAGGAATGATTGTTGATTTTGGTGAAATGATTTCAGGTTTTATAAATCTATCTTTTTATGCTCAAAGTGGACAATATGTAAAGCTTCAATATAGTGAAAGATATATTGATAATCAGATGGATTATAAAACATGTTTAGCTGGAAGTGTTGGTGAAGGTATTCATGATTTTGTAATTTCAGGAGGATTAGGAGCACCAAAAAAAGCCATTCAAACAGATGAAATCATATCAAAAGAAGGAATAAATCATTTTAGCAACACATTTACTTATCATTCTTTTAGATATGTCCTCATCCAAGGATTGTCAAAAGCAGATATTCATGATGTTTATGCAACGTATGTGCATACTGATTTAAAACAAATTGGAAATATCCAAACAGATCATTCATTTTATAATGAATTATTTGATGCAGCAATGCGTACAAAACTGAATAATGTTCATGGAACATTTGAAGATTGCGCAAGAGAAAGACTAGGTTATGGTGGCGATATGGTTGCTTTAGCAACTTCTAATCTTTATACGTTTGATTTAGAAGCATTTTATAAAAAGATTATTAAAGATTTTCGCTATGAACAAACAACAAATGGCGGAATACCTGAAACTGCTCCTTATATGGGCATTCAATCCAATGGGACTGGTCAAGGTGAAGGACCATTATTATGGCAATTGGTCTATCCATATTTGACTTATAAGCATTATCAATATTATGGTGATATTTCTTTACTAGAGGAAGAATATCCATATTTAAATAAACAATTGAATTATTTATTGAGTTATGATTTAGATGAAATTGCTGAACACTGTTTAGGAGATCATGGCAGTATTTTGATTGCTGGTGAGTTTAGAAAACCAACACCGGATAAGTTGTTATTAGGTTATTGTACAATGTTATTATTCCTTGAATATAATATTGCACTGAGACATATTCTTCATAAAGATACAACGTTGTATCAACAAAGATATGATGAAATTAAAGAGACGACAATTCAAAAGTTTAAAAATGAAGATGGCTCATTTGGTGAAGGAACACAAACAGGTTATGCTTTTGCGATTCGTTTAGGCTTAGATGATGAAAAGATATTATGTCAAAAGTTTGTTGAAAAGATTCAAGCGGATCAAGGTATTTTCAATAGTGGAATTTTTGGTATGGCTTTAACATATGAAATATTAGCTAAATATGGATATCATGAAATAATTGAAAATTGGTTATTACAAGAAAGTGATATTGGCTTTAAAGCTATGTTATCAAATGGAAATAAAGCTTTAGCTGAATTATTTGTAGGTGAACAGTTATCTTTGAATCATGCTATGTTTGCAAGCTATCAACAATGGTATTATCAAGGTTTAGCTGGTATTTGTATTGAAAATAATGCTGTTGCTTTTGATAAAATTAAATTAAAACCATATTTTTCTAAACAAGTGAATCATGTTGAATGTCATGTACAGACAAAACATGGAATGATTCAATCCAATTGGCAAAGAAAGAACAATGAGATTGAATGGATAATCTCTATACCAGAAAATATCCAATATGAGATATGTTTAGATCAGGAATATCAAAAAGAAATCATTGATCAGCAAATGATTATTCATACATTAGGATAGCTTGGCTATCCTTTTGTTATTAAAAAGGAGAAACTTATGGAAGTTAAAGATCAATATTTAATGAAAAATGGAGAAGTTTTTTTCTATTTAGCAGATACATGTTGGAGTGCTTTTACGAATATTGAATTAGATGAATGGGAAAGCTATTGTCAATTCAGACAAAAACAAGGGTACAATGTGATTCAAATCAATGTTTTAAGACAATGGGATGCCAGTCATATATCAATTCGTAGAGATCCTTTTGAGGTGACATTATTAGATGATGGGCATTATATATATGATTATCAAAATATTCATGAAGATTATTTTGATCGTGCTGAAAAAATGTTAGAGATTATGAGAAAATACCATTTAACACCTGCTTTGGTTTTATTGTGGGCTAATTATGTACCAGATACATGGACGAATCCAATGATTATGAATAATCTTTTTAATAAAGCTTATTTAATAAATTATGTTAAATATGTTGTCAAACGTTTTCAAAAATATGAACCGATTTATTTTGTTAGTGGAGATACTGATTTTCCTACACTTCAAACAATAGAATACTATCAGATTGTTTTAGATACATTAAAAAAATATGACAAAGAGTCTTTGGTTTCTTTCCATATAAAAGGACGATTGGATGAAATTCCAGAACAATTTTTAAAATGTATTGATTTCTTCTCTTATCAATCAGGTCATAATAAAAATTACCAAAACACAGCTTTTACGATTCCTCAAAAATTACGCCAAAAAGGTATAAAAATGCCTATTATCAATACAGAACCATGTTATGAACAAATTAGCTATAGTCATAGTTGCCATGAATTTGGACGTTTTAGTCGCGAAGATATACGAAAAATAGCTTGGCAAAGTATCCTTTCAGGAGCAAATGCGGGAATCACGTATGGAGCTCATGGAATTTGGAGTTGGCATCATAAAGGAGAAAATTTTGGTGTTCATACTGGGGAAGGCTTTGATGTTCCTTTTGATGTGATAACTGCTTTAACATTTCAAGGAGCATATGATTATGCATTTTTAAAACAGCTTGTTTTAAAATATCAAATTTATCTAAGTCACCCGGTTAATATAGAACTCATGCATACACCACTAATAAGAATATCTCAAAAAGACAATGATTATTTTATCTATTTACCTTGCAATACAGAATTAGATGTTTCTTGCTTAAATCTTAATTTATCACAATATACAATCACTGCCATTGATTTAGAAAAACGAACAAGTGAAACTTTAAAACATCACAATCAAGTGATTGAAATGCATTCTGGTCAAAAAGATGCTTTATATATTCTTTCTTTGAAAAAGTAAGACTTGCTATGGAATGAGAAGATAGCGTAGAATAGAAGAAGGAAGGATGTGCATAGTATGACTTTATATGATCTTTATTTGGATAATGATGTAGAAGGATATATTGTCTTTAAAACATTATCAAGAAAAAGGATTATGGAAATCATCAATCATTATTATGATGAAAAGCTCATCATAACATCAGAAAGTTTTCAAAAAAGAGGAGAATGTCTTACTTTATCAATAGATCGTTATTTTTATGACTATTTAGAGCTTTACTTTCAAATTGTCAAGAATAAAAAGGAAACAACTATTCATAATGATTTGTTTCATCTTTCAATGACTTCTCCATTAGAACAAATGGTGCATAACCAAGTCCCAACAATTCTATTTGGAACAACAAAACTTTTTCAATCTTTTATAATGATTTCAAATATAAGACATAATCAGATTGTTTTAGATATCCATTTTCAAAATGGACAGTCATATTATTATGTAGAAAATAAAGTTTATAAATTAAAAGAAAAAAATCAATTTTCTAAATTATATAAGAAATTTAATTTAGATAAAGAAGGATAGAAATGATACCACAATATATATTAGAAAAATTAGTATGTTTTAGTGAAGAAGAAATCAATAATCTTAATGGACAAAATGATATTGATCGAAGTATCTTTATTAATCAAAAATCAAATACAATTGATTATCATCATTTATTAGAAGATAATCAATTGTTTTCAGTCAGAAAACATACACGTTTTTGTCAATATCCAGCGCATAAACATAATTATATTGAATTGATGTATGTTTATGGAGGCAGTATGACACATACAATTGAATCAAAAAATATCACGATTCATCAAGGTGAATTGTTATTGTTGAATCAAAATATTGAACATGCAATTGATTATTGTGATGAAAATGATATTATTTTTAATTTTATTATTCGTCCTGAATTTTTATCATTTTTATCTACGATGTTAGATGATGATAATGATGTCTCACGTTTTATTTTTGATACTTTATATTCTTATGATAATGATGGTGAATATTTGGTTTTTAAAGTTCAAGATAATGATAAAGTGAAAGAATATATTGAATCAATTATTATTCATTTATATGAGCCACGTTTACATAATGATTTAGAATTAAAGTTATTGGTTGGTTTGTTATTAACAGAATTAATGAATCACCCGGAAAGTATAGAATCTTACAGTGGCGATAGTTATGAAAAAGTGTTAGGAAGTATGATTTTAAAGTATATTCATTTAAATTATAAAGAGGGTTCATTGGCTGAATTATCAGCGCTTATTCATCAACCTAACTATAAAATATGTAAACTAATAAAAAAACAGACACATCAGACATTTACTCAATTGTTACAAGAGGAAAAGTTAAAAGTGGCTACACATTTGTTAGTGACTACCAATATGTCAATGAATGATTTGATTATAGAAGTTGGTTATGAAAATATTTCTTATTTTTATCGTATTTTTAAAAAGAAATATCAAATGACACCACAAGATTATCGTAGACAATTTCAAAGTGGTGATATTTTATGATTTTTTGTTATTGTGTGGAAGCAATATTAATATTATGGATTCTCATAAATCTTTATCGTATGAAAACATGTAAAGATTTAGCAAAAATCAATATATTATTAATGATTATATCGCTGTTGGTTTTATCTTATATTTTTGGGGGGGTGATCAAAAAGGCATTGTTGATTGGATAGAGAGTCATTATGATTTTTTGGGAATCTATTTGTTTACACAACTCATTTTCTTGATGACGCATTATATTGCTGATAGAAAAGTAAAACCATAGCATTTTGCTATGGTTTAAATATGAACTTTGAGTATTTCAATAAATTGAAACTTTTTATCTTCATATCCAAAATGAAGAATTGAACAATTTGGGAAACCACCATTTTTTCTGATGATGTTGGCATCTTCCCAAGCTGATAAAAAGTTGAGACAAGCTCCTGCATGAGAAACAGCAAGAACCGTATGATGATCTTCTTTTTCCATGATTTCCGTTAAAGTTTTTACCATTCTATCTCTAACTTCATAACTGTATTCTCCACCAAACAAGGGAAAGATATTATCAAATTGAGTAATATCAGCATTTAAATCTTCACTCTCACCTTCAAAGACTGAGAAATATCTTTCTTTTAATCCCTTTAAACGAATATAGGGTTTATCTGTCATTAATTCTAAAGTATCACTTGCTCTTTCAGCCGTTGAACAATAATAATGGTCAAATGAAATATCTTTTAACAATTCTTTTGCTGATTGGGCTTGTTGGATTCCCAATTCTGTCAGTGGAGAATCACACCAGCCTTGAATTTTTCTTCTCACATTAAACAATGTTTGTCCATGTCTCATTAAATACAAATCTTTTTTCATAGTATCCTCCTTGGATACTATTTTAACATTTTTAAGATAAAAATAGACTCATTTTCTTATTTTTAAAATAAAACACTATTCTTTTGTTTATATTCTTTAGGTGAACAATGATAGATTTCTTTGAACTTTTTATAAAAGAAAGTTAAATTTTGATAACCACTTTTTCTAGCAATATTATCAATAGAATCTTGATTGCTTAATATCAATTTAGCAGCATAGTCCATTCGTAATTGGATTATTAATTCTTTATATGATTGATGAATGTATTTTTTAAGAAGGGTTGTCAAATAACAAGGATTTATACCAACATGTTTGGCCGTTGTTTCAAGTGAACAATTTAAAAAATTCTTTTCCATATAACTTAAGGCATTGATAATAATTGTATTAGATTCAGTAATAGATTCATAATTGACACTTGTACTTAAAGAATTAATCATCTCTAAAATAATTAAGACAAACAAACTATTCATAATTTCTCTAGCATTCAGTGAAGGAAAATAATATTCATAAAGAAATTCATAAATAAACATTTGTAGACGTTCATTATTTTCAGTATTAAAAATCATATAATTTGATGAAGCATTTTCTTCATTGATAGTATTAATAAAAAAAGAAGTGATGAGATTTTTATTGTTTAATTGAGACAAAAAGTGATTTATAAGATATTCTTTTTTTATCAGAAAATTAATCATAATATCATCCTCATCTGTCATCCCAATCGCATGGGGTGTTTTTGTATCAATGAAAGTCATTTGTCCTTTGTGAATAAGATGCTTTTTTCCATCAATATATTCTTCACATTGACCAGAGTACATATAATTGATTTCAATATAATCATGGATATGATTAGGAACTTCAGCAAATCTCTCATTTCTTGTTAACATAATTGAATCATTTCTTAGTAATTGAGAAAAGGTGAAATGGTATATCTCTTGATTTTTTTCATCTAAAGAGATTGTAAGATTATTATATTGATGCATTGAACCTTGTAAATGTCTTTCTTCAGAATCAGTATGTTGTCTTAATATGTTATCAAGTCTTTCATAATTCATGATGCTCACCTCGCTTTATCTATTTTATCATACAATCTAAAGTTTGGTTAGTTTTTATTTCAAATAACGATATATTTATTTATTAAATAACATGCTAAAATACAAATAAGGATATGATAACTCTTACAAGGAGGAATAAAATGTTACGTTTAGATATTTTAGAAAAACTTGTTTATTTCACTGAAGAAGAAATTCATCATTTAAATGGTGAACATGTTGTTGATAAAAGTATATATCTTAATGAAGAAAGTCAAATTATTGATTGTCATAAGATTTTAGATGATACACAACAATTAGCAGTTAGAAAACATGCACGTTTTATGGCCTATCCAAAACATAAGCACAATTATATTGAATTGATGTATGTTTATGGTGGTTCTATGACGCATATTATTGATGATCAAAGGATTACGATTCATCAAGGTGAACTATTGTTATTGAATCAAAATGTTGAACATTCTATAGAATATTGTGATGAAAATGATATTATTTTTAATTTTATTATGAAAGCGGAGTTTTTGGAATTTCTATCTTATATGATTGAAAAAGAAAATGATGTCTCACATTTTATTTTTGATGCTTTATATTCTTATGATAATAATAGCGAATATCTTATATTTAAAGTTCGAGATAATCAAATCATTAGAGATTATATAGAGTCTATCATTACTCAAATATATGAGCCCGAATTAAATAGTCATTTAGAACTAAAGCTATTAGTTGGCTTATTATTGGCTGAATTAATGAATCATCCAGAATGTATTGAAACCTATCAATCTAATAGTTACGAAAAATTATTGAGTAGTACAATCTTAAAATATATAGCTACTTCTTATCAAGAAGGCTCATTGTCAACATTATCTAAACAACTTCATCAACCAGATTATAAGATATGTAAAATTATTAAAAGACAAACTGGTCAAACTTTTAAACAATTGATTCAAGAAGAAAGATTAAAAGCAACTTGTCAACTTTTAAAAACAACACAAATGGCAGTAACTGATATTATGGTAGAGGTCGGTTATGAAAATGTTACTTATTTTTATAAAATATTTAAAGATAAATATCATATGACACCACATGATTATCGTCAACAATTTATTTAGGTGCAAAAAAGGATAATAGGCAAAACAAATATAGATATATTTTGTAATGTATAACTTTGTTAGGATATAGGTGTCAATAAAAGAGGGAGGAAAATAAATTATGGACAAAATAGAAAAGGTATTAGCACCATTTGCTAATGCATTAAACAACAACAAAATTATTCAAACAATTTCAAAAGCATTAATGTCATTAATGCCAGCTCTTATGATTGGAGCAATTGGATCATTATTACAACAAATTCCAATTCCAGCATATCAAAACTTTATTCAATCAACCGGAATTTATGCATTTACTCAAGTTTTAGTGAATGTTACAACAAACATGTTAGCTTTATATGCTGCTTTTGCAATTAGTTATGTATTTGTTAAAAATGAAGGACATGATGGTTTTACAGGGGGAATTTTATCATTAATTGCCTTTATGATTGTGACACCAATGGAAACAGTTGGTGAAGGATGGGCTGCTGTGACAAATTTACCACTTAGTTGGTTAGGTGCTAAAGGTTTATTTACTGCTATGTTTGTTGCATTACTAACAGGTTATATTTACAGTTTCTTAATGCGTAAGAATATAACTATCAAAATGCCAGATAGTGTACCACCATTTGTTTCTAAATCATTCTCTGGAATTATACCAGGAGCTGCTATTGCATTGATTTTTGGAATTATTTCAATCTTAATTCAAATGACACCATTTGGTGATGTTCATCAGGCTATTTATGGATTGATTGGTGCACCATTATCATCTATAGGAGGTTCTATTTGGGCGGCTTTACTTATTTATGTGTTAAGTGGTTTTTGTTGGTTCTTTGGAATTCATGGAATTGCTGTTATGAGTGCAGTTATGCCGATTTGGATGGCAGCTGATATGGCGAATGTATCTGCAATTTCAGCTGGTGGAGCTGCCAGTAATATTGTGACTTACAATTGGGTTAATGCAATTGGAAATATTGGTGGAGCTGGATGTACTTTAGGCTTAATTCTGCTATGTGCATTTGCTGCTAAAAGTAAACGTTATAGAGAAATGGGAAAATTAGCTATTGTTCCATCTTGCTTTGGAATCAATGAGCCTGTTGTCTTTGGATTACCTTGTATGTTAAACGCAACATTGATGATACCATTTGTCTTTTTACCAGTCATTTTAATTGGAATTTCATATATTTTAACAATTACAGGAATTTTACCAATAGGTAATGGGATTGCTGCAGGGGCTTGTATACCAGTCTTTTCAGGATTATTAATTGGTGGATGGCGCGTTGCTTTATGGAATATTATTGAAATTCTGATTACTGTTCTTGCTTATTTACCATTCTTTAAAATCTTAGATAAACAAGCTTACTTAGAAGAAAATCCATCTACAGAAAATTAGGAAATTGTCGTCATGACAATTCCTTTTATATTCTAACAAGGAGATAAACTATGAAACGATTAAAAGAAAATTTAGAAAACAAAAATAATCATTATTTGTATCCTTTCTTTTGGCAACATGGAGAATCATTAGATGTAATAAAAGAATATATGGATCAAATGTATACACAAGGGATTTATCATATATGTATTGAATCAAGACCACATCCAGAATTTTTAGCTGAGGGTTGGTGGGAAACAATGGATTGTATTATTCATGAAGCCAAAAAGAGAAATATGAAAATATGGATATTAGATGATGCTCGATTTCCAACGGGTTATGCGAATGGAAAAGTTCCTAAACATCTTAAAAAAAGGTATTTGAATTATCGAAGATTTGATGTTGTAGGAACAAACGAACAAGTAGAAATTAATTTAGATTATTTTGTTGATATGCGTGAGTTGATGAGGGATAAACGCCATCAGGAAGATTGCTTTTTTAAAGCAATTTTGGTTGAAAATGATGTGACTGATAAAAAGAGTTTTAAAGAAGAAACACTACAAGATGTCAGTCATTGTTATGATAATCACACATTACATCTTTCTTTAGAAAATAAACATTATAGTGTTTTTGTTTTGTATGAAACAATTTGTGGTGAAGAAACAACCCAAGATTATTTAGATCCTATGCGAAAAGAAGCAACTCAAGTTTTAATTGACGAAGTATATGAAAAACATTTTCAGCATTATCAAGATGAATTTGGTAAAACAATTGTTGGTTTTTTTTCAGATGAACCACGCTTTGGAAATATAAAAGGGCCTCAAGCATCAATTGGTAGAAAAGAAATGCCCCTTCCCTGGAATCATGAAGTTTATGATATTTTAAAGAAAACTAAAGATTTTACAGATGAACAACTTGTCTTTTTATTTCTTGGACAAAGTGAAAAAGCTTCAATGATAAGATTTCAATATATGGATATTATAACACGTTTGTATAGTGAGAATTTTTCACAATATATAGGGAAATGGTGTCAAAGTAGAGGTGTTGATTATATTGGACATGTCATTGAAGATAATAATGCTCATGCAAGATTGGGCTATGGGGTTGGACATTATTTTAGAGGGATTGCTGGTCAAACAATAGCTGGAATTGATATTATTGGTGGACAAGTTGTGCCTGGAATGGATTATTATCATGATGCATTTAGTACAGGAGGTAGTGATGGAGAGTTTTATCATTATGCTTTAGTCAAAATGGGAGCATCTTCAGCTAAATTAGATCCGCAAAAAAATGGACGATTGATGTGTGAAGCTTTTGGAGCATATGGCTGGGTTGAAGGGCTCAAAATGATGAAATGGATAACTGATCATATGTTAAGTCATGGAGTAAATGTAATCGTTCCTCATGCCTTTAATCCAGCTCCTTTCCCAGATTGGGATTGTCCACCTCACTTTTATGCGCATGGTCAAAACCCACAATACCCATATTTTCATAAATGGTCACACTATGCTGATAGACTTTGTCATTTATTGAGTGGTGGATATCATGAAGCAAAAATAGGTGTTTTGTATCATGCATTTGGGGAATGGTCTGGAGAATATATGTTAATGCAAAAAGTTTTAAAAGAACTTCAACAACATCAGATTGCTTGTGATATTATCAGTGAGGATTATTTGTTGGATGCTCAAATCAACAATCAAAGTTATATTATCAATAATTATGAGTATGAAGTTTTAATAATACCTTATGCGCAGAGATTACCTCAACATTTATTAAAGAAAATTGAAGAACTATCACAACATATCCAAGTTGTATTTATGAATGATTATCCAGTCAATATGCTATATAAAGGATTGTGTCAAGTTCTTGAATTATCTTCTTTATCTCAACAGTTTAAGCAATATCAAGATGTAAAATGTGAAAGTAATCAACCTTATTTAGTAACTTATCATTATATTCATGATGATGGAGAAGTTATGATGTTGAATAATGAAGATATTTGCCATTGTATAGATACAAATATTACATTAGAAAATAAAAATTGGATGATTTATGATGCCTATAGCAACCAGACATATCAATTAGAAGCAAATCAATTATTTGATAAAAAGAAATTTCATTTACATTTAGAACCTTATCAATCAATTATTTTGGTTACAGGAAAATCAAATCAAAAACTTTATTGTAAAGGACAATTATTGCAAACAATAAAAGTTGCTGATGTTGCATTAAAATCATATCAGGAACAAATTTTTTCAAGCTCTAAAAAGATGTTTATTGAAGATGATTTAACAAAATTATATCCACATTTTTCAGGACAAATTCAATATCATTTTGAGTTAAATATTGAACAAAAAAATGTTCTTTTAGAATTAGAAGAAGCTTATGAAATTGTTCAAATCATTGTAAATGGTAAAGATGGAGGAACTTATATTGCTCCACCATATATTTTTGATTTATCACAAACAGTTGTTGAAGGAAAAAATCAAATTGAAATCATTACTACAAATAATTTGTCAAGAAATCAAAGAGATGCTTTTTCAGTATATATACCTATAGAGCCATTAGGAATTAGAAAAAATATTAAAATTTATAGTAAGGAGGAAAAAGAAAATGAGTTTTCCAAATAATTTTTTATGGGGTGGTGCAATAGCAGCAAACCAATGTGAGGGTGCCTATAATGAAGGCGGTAGAGGTTTGGCAAATGTGGATGTTATTCCACATGGTCCACAACGTTTTGATGTTGCAATGGGATTAAGAGAAATGTTGGAATTTGAAGATGGGTATAATTATCCAGCTAAAGAGGGGATAGATTTTTATCATCGTTATAAAGAAGATATTGCATTATTTGCTCAAATGGGCTTTAAAACTTTGAGATTATCTATCGCTTGGACAAGAATTTTTCCACATGGAGATGAAGAAGAACCTAATGAAGAAGGACTCAAATTTTATGAAAATGTATTTAAAGAATGTCATAAGTATGGGATTGAACCATTAGTTACTATTACTCATTTTGATATGCCTATATACTTAATTAAAAAGTATGGTGGATGGAAGAACAGAATACTTATTGATTTTTATAAAAGATTAGTGACAGTATTATTTACAAGATATAAAGGACTAGTCAAATATTGGTTAACCTTTAATGAAATTAATGACATTTTGTTTATGCCATTTATGGGAGCTGGCCTTGTTTTTAAGGATGGTGAAGATCAAAAGCAGGCCAAATATCAAGCTGTTCATAATGAATTAGTTGCAAGTAGTTGGGCAACTCAAATTGCTCATGAAATAGATCCATCTATGAAAATAGGATGTATGTTAGCTGCTGGATCACATTATCCATATAGTTGTCGACCTGAAGATGTTTTTGCAGCAATGGAAAAAGATCGAGAAAGTTATATGTTTATTGATGTTCAAGCAAGAGGATATTATCCACGATATGCTTTAAAGATGTTTGAAAGAGAAGGAATTCATATCCAAATAACTAAAGAAGATGAAAATATTCTTAAAGAAAATACAGTTGATTTTATATCCTTGAGTTACTATTCTTCGCGTTGTATTTCTACTTCTGAAAATAATAAAGATGGTTTAGGGAATATGTTTGCTGGTACAAAAAATCCTTATCTTAAAGAAAGTCAATGGGGATGGGCGATTGATCCATTAGGTTTAAGAATAACTTTGAACGCTTTGTATGATCGTTATCAAAAACCATTATTTATTGTTGAAAATGGATTAGGAGCTAAAGATGAAATTGAAGAAGATGGTACAATTCAAGATGATTATCGTATTGATTATTTGAGAGAACATATTAAGGCTATGGAACAGGCAATCAATGAAGATGGAGTAGATTTATTAGGATATACAGCTTGGGGATGTATTGATCTCGTATCAGCTTCAACAGGTGAAATGAGTAAACGTTATGGATTTATTTATGTAGATAAAGATGATCAAGGAAATGGAACACTAGAAAGAAGAAAAAAGAAATCATTTGATTGGTACAAAAAAGTTATTGAAAGTAATGGTAATGATTTGAGTTAAGTCTTTTAAATCTTTAGATATGATAGGAAAAGCTGTATAATAATTGTAAAGAAGCTGATAAAAATGCAGAAGTTATTTTGGTGGAATTTAAATGAAGGTGAAAAATATCAGCGATTAAAACATATGGTTTGGTTATATGTTACTACAAGCATTATATTATTTTATAAATGCGATTGCTTTATGTCTATCAATGCTTCTTGTTGTTTCTTATATCATAGAATTAAAAAGATTAAAAGGCAAAATAGGACAATAGGAAAAACAACCTAGGACATTAAAATCTAGGTTGTTTTTTTGTATGATGATATCATCAAAAGTGAGGTGGAAAGATGAAATATTTTTTAGCCATTGATATTGGAGCATCAAGTGGGAGACATATTCTTTGCTTTATTGAAGAAGGAAAAATGAAGTTGGAAGAAGTTTATCGTTTTGAAAACAATGTTCAAATGAAAAATCAACATTATTATTGGAATATAGATTATTTGTTTGGTGAAGTTGTTGCTGGAATAAAGGCATGTGTTAAATGTGGAAAAGTTCCAACCACATTAGGTATTGATACTTGGGCAGTAGATTATGCTTTATTAGACAATAGGGGACAAAGAATTGATGAGATTTATGCTTATCGAGATAATCGTGTTGATAAGCTGATTCATGAAAAAGTGAATCAAAAAGTCTTTGAAGATATTTATCAAAAAACAGGTATTCAGTTTCAAAAGTTTAACACACTTTATCAGTTAGCAAGTGACAATGACATAAGAAAAACAAGAACAGTTGATTTCTTGATGGTACCAGATTATCTCAATTATTTATTAACTGGAAAAAAGGTTAATGAATATACCAATATGTCAACAACACAACTTTTAGATATTGAGACTCATCAATTATCAAAGGAACTGATAGATTTTTGTGAAGTTGATGAAAAGATTTTTCAAAAGATGGTTATGCCAGGAACATCTTTAGGAAGTTTATCAGAAGATATGCAAAAAGTGATTGGAACGAATATAGAAGTTGTTGTTCCAGCAACTCATGATACAGGAAGTGCTTATATGGCAGCTATTGAAGATAACAGTGTGATTTTGAGTTCAGGGACATGGTCTTTATTAGGAATTGAAACAAAAACACCTTATGTTAGTGAAAAAGCAAGAGTTGCTAATTTTACAAATGAAGGTGGATATGATTATCGTTATCGTTTTTTAAAAAATATTATGGGATTATGGATTATTCAAGAGGTTTCTCGTAATTTAGGTCATCAATATAGTTTTGCAAAGTTAGTTGAAGAAGCCAGACGAGCTCCGTTTGATGGTATCTTTGATGTGAATGATGATAGGTTTTTAAAACCAGAAAGTATGATTTTAGAAATTAAAAGTTATTTTGAAGAAAGACATCAAATGGCTCCTCAAAGTGTTGGTGAGATTGCTTATTGTGTTTATCATTCATTAGCACATTGTTATAAAGAAGCTATTGAAGAATTAGAAGATATTACAGGAAAACATTTTGATACGATTAATATTATTGGTGGTGGTTGCCAAAATGAATTGTTGAATGAAATGATTGCTAAGGTATGTAAGCGTAAAGTTGTGGCTGGTCCAATTGAAGCCACTGCTTTAGGGAATATTTTAGCTCAATTGATTCAACAAGGAGTTGTGAATGATTTGAGTGAAGGAAGGCAATTGATTAAAGCTTCATTTGAAGTGAAAGAATATAAAGGAGGACAATTATGAGTCAAAGATTTTTAGAAGCAAAAGAAATTTATCAAAACATGGGTATTGATGTAGAACAAGCTATCAGTCAATTACAAAACTTCCCTGTTTCTATGCATTGTTGGCAAGGTGATGATGTTGTTGGATTTGATGGAGCAGGATCTTTGTCAGGAGGAATTCAAACAACTGGAAATTATCCAGGTAAAGCCCGTAATCCTAAAGAATTAATGGATGATATTGATATGGCTTTAAAACTGATTCCTGGGAAAAAACGGATTAATCTTCATGCATCGTATGCTATTTTTGAAGATGGTGAAAAAGTTGACCGTGATGCTATTGAATCTAAGCATTTTCAAAAATGGGTAGAGTTTGCAAAAGAAAGGGGATTAGGTTTAGATTTCAATCCAACTATTTTCTCTCATCCTAAAGCTGAAGGATTAACGCTTTCTTCAGCCGATAAGGATATTAGAGATTTTTGGATTAGACATTGTCAAGCATGTATTCGTATTAGTGAATATTTTGCAAGTGAACTTGGAACACCTTGCCTGATGAATATCTGGATTCCTGATGGATTGAAAGATATTCCAGGTGATCGTTTAACACCAAGAAAAAGATTTAAAGAATCATTAGATGAAATTTTATCTATGGATTATGATAAAGAAAAAGTTCTTGTTTGTTTAGAATCAAAGGTTTTTGGAATAGGAATGGAATCTTATACAGTTGGCTCAAGTGAATTTACTATTAATTATGCCAAAACAAGGGACATTCTGCCATTGATGGATAATGGACACTATCATCCAACAGAAGTTGTTTCTGATAAATTATCAGCTATGTTGTTGTTCCATGATAAAGTTGCTTTACATGTGACAAGACCAGTACGTTGGGATAGTGATCATGTTGTATTATTTGATGATGAAACAAAAGAGATTGCTAAGGAAATTGTAAGAAATGATGCTATGGAGAGAGTCTTATTAGGATTAGATTTCTTTGATGCAAGCATTAATCGTATTGCAGCTTGGGTTGTTGGTATGCGTAATATGCAAAAAGCAATGTTGTTTGCCTTACTGCAACCTTATGATGAATTAAGAACATTACAAGATGCTGGTGATTTTACAAAAATCATGATGATTCAAGAAGAATTGAAAACTTATCCATTCTCAGATATTTGGGATGAATATTGTCAAAGAAATCAAGTGCCAGTTAGAGAAAAATGGTATCAAGATGTTAAAAAATATGAAACAGATGTTTTAGCAAAGAGGGGTTAATCATGAATATATTAGATTTAGAATTTATTAAAGGATTTATCAGAATGTGCAGTGATGGTTTTGCTCAAGGATGGCATGAACGTAATGGAGGAAACCTTACTTATCGTATGAAAGATGAAGAAGTCAAACAAGTCGCTTGTTATTTTACCAATGAAAGAGAATGGGATGAAATTGGAACTGAAGTTCCTCACTTGGCTGGAGAATATTTCTTAACGACAGGTTCTGGAAAATTCTTTAGGAATGTTGAACTTGCTCCTCAAGAAAATATTGGTATTGTTGAAATTGATGAAACAGGAACAAAATATCGTGTTGTTTGGGGACTAATTAATGGGGCAGTGCCAACAAGTGAATTGCCATCTCATTTGATGAATCATGAAGTCAAAAAACTAGCTAGCAATGGTAAACATCGTGTGATTTATCACTGTCATGCAACAAATGTCATTGCCTTAACATTTGTTTTACCATTAAAAGATGAAATCTTTACTAGAGAACTCTGGGAAATGGCAACAGAATGTCCAGTTGTTTTTCCTAGCGGTGTTGGAGTTGTTCCTTGGATGGTACCAGGTGGTAAGGATATAGCTGTAGCGACAAGTGAATTAATGAAAAAATATGATGTTGCTATTTGGGCACATCACGGAATCTTCTGCTCAGGTGAAAACTTTGATATCACGTTTGGACTAGCACATACTGTAGAAAAATCAGCAGAGATTTTAGTGAAAATGTTATCAATGTCACCAACAAAGTTACAAACAATTCAGCCTGATGAATTTCGTTCATTAGCAAAGGCTTTTCAAGTGACATTACCAGAAGAATTTTTATATCAAAAATAAAAAAGTGTTTATTCTTTTCCTCCCAAAAAAGAAAATACTTATCATATATGAAAAAGATATCTCCATTGAAAGATATCTTTTTATGTTCCTAATACTTTTCAATAACTTTATAAAATTTCTTATAAGTTAAGTTATGGGATAATATCTCTTTGATGACTCTCATCATCCTTCATCCATTCTAAGTCATTCTTTAGATAATATTTTAAAACATACTGAAATAAATGTTTTTCGTTTTCTTCCCATCGTTTTAGCTAATATTGATAAAGTCTATGCAATATATTTTTGTATACTTTCATAAAATTGTTCATAAGATAAATCTTGAAATAAGAGTTCTTTTATCATTTGGCATTGGATTTCATTGCAATCATCAATCCAATTTAAATCATTTTTAGGATATTTAAAAGCAACGCAATCTTTTAAAGCTTTTCTTTCACCTTCTTTTTCTCGTTCTTTCTTTTCTTCTTCATCACATGCTAAGGCAATTTCTCTTTCCATCGCACGTTTTAGTGATTCATTATCCATTTGGAGTTTTAACATTCTTCTTTCCATCATTTGAACTATCTTCCTTTCTTTGTATTTTTTCACTTTTTCATTTATACCATTTTGTAAAATATAAATCATCATTTCAAAATCACTTAATTGACCAACACCTTTTTCCTTTGCGATGACATCAATATAAGGTAGATAGATATAATAGCGAATCAATAAAATATCCTCGTCATGGTCAGTTTTGATTTCTCTTTGTCCTAGAGGTGTCCTTGCTTCAAAGGCTTCAATCAGACTGTGATGTTCTTCATGAATATCATCAATGAGAATAATCTGCACGTTATGTTTTAGGTTTGCATAATGTTCACCAACATTCAAACTTTGGTAAATGAGAGTGGCCCCATAGAAGCCAAAACGTTTGGCCTGTGTTTTTGAAAAATGAGACCGCTGCATCTCGATATCAATCTGATTGCCCTGTTGATCCTGAATCAAAATATCATAACGTATTGTTTTGTCAGTTGCATCCAGTTTAAGAATTTCAGGATTGGTAATGATATAACGCTTTAAAGGGAAATGTGTTGTTTGTTCAACAAGCAGTTTTAAAAGATATGTACTATCACTATCACATTGATTAGTGAAAATGTACTTAAAACAAAAATCTAATTTTAAATCAATCATATAAAATACCTCCTACTACTATATACTGATTTTAAATCGATTTTTCTTTTTTTATTGGAAACTTTTTTAAATATTTTACATAATGGGTCCTCCTTAGCTTTAATTTTATCATAAAATATGCTAAAAGCAAATAAATACAAAAAAGAGAGGCTGAGATTATTGAATTATTATCAATAAAATCAATTCCTCTATTTATACTTCAAAATACAAAAGAATAATTAGAAATTTATTTTCTATTTAATAAGCGAATCCCTATAATAATTTGTTACATCTGTTCCCATTTTTTCATACAATTCTTTAACAGTTAATTCTTGATTCTTTAATGCGATTAATTCATTGTTGGTTGCACCAATAAATTCTACAAATTCAACATATCCATTTGGTGTTGAAATAGGCGCTACATCTGTATCAGGAATTGTTATAAAACCAGTAATATTTGATAACATCTTGATATCAATTCCTTGTGTTTGACCAGTATAAATATATTCATATGGTCTAAAGATTTCTCCATTGACAAAAGTTAATTTAGCAATTGTTTGTAAAATATTACAAATCCCTTTAAGTTCTGCTTCTTCATCTTCATAATGATCTTTTTTAAGTTTGAAAGTAAACTCCATACCATAACCACTTATTTCTTTATTTTCGGATTCTTTTTCATAAAGTTCTGATAAACCATAAGTTACAAAATGCCAATAATCTTCACCTTCATAGATACTGATTCCTTGTAATGGCGAATCTCCGCCTAAACGCCAACTGATTAAAGTTCCATAATGTTTAGGATCCTTTTGAGTAGGATAAACTTTTTCAAAAGCTTCTGTAATTGCATCCCAACCATCAGCCCGTATTTCTTCCTTTGTTATTTCTTGTTTATTAGATTGTCTATCTTTTTTTAATTTGTCAAATAATCCCATGTTTTTTCTCCCTTCATTATTAAAAATTATATCTTGATTTAGAATTAGATACAATAAAAATAGATATATTTCAAAATGTTGAATTTTGTCGTATTAAAAATATTTTTTAGATATTTTCATTTTTTGGAAAAGTTGGAAATAGGAAATGAAAAGAGGTAATATAGTTAAGAGGTGATGTTGAGATGTATATTATTGATAAATTACAAAAATTATATGAAATAGAAGGAATTTCACAAATAGATGGGGAATTAGCATATTATTTATTAACTCATTTAAAAGAAATGAAATCTATGACATTACAAAAATGTATTCAAGATACAGGTATTTCTAAAGCCTCAATTCATCGCTTTTATAGTAAAGCAAAATTTCCTAGCTTTAAAGATTTAACAAAAGAAATTTATCGAGAATATCATCTCTTAGAAAATAAAAACTTTGAAATGTTGCCTACAAATCTTCCTTTTGAAAATACTTTAGATGTTTCTCATATTCAATCTTTAGCAAAGCACATGATCAATGCATCTAAGATTTTATTTTATGGAAATCAAGAAGAAATGAATATCTTATCAAATACTTTTGATGCTTTAAGAAAACATAATAAAATGTTCAAATCATTGATGAATTGGAATTATTCTATAATGATGGATGAAATAGAAAGTTTAAAAGAAAACGATTTACTTGTGATTATCGATACTTCAATGAAAATACATATGTTTAATGAAGCAACTCTTAATCAGGCTGATATGATTAAATTAAGCCATTTAAAAGACTTTCCTTTTCATAAATATTATATTGGGGATGGTATGAATAATGAATATGGTTTTGAAACTATACAATTATTATTGACTCATAAGCAAATGAAAAATATTGCTTTAGCTTTGTTTGATATTCAGCTTAGTTATGACATTGATCAAGGAGGAATGTTATGAATACCGTATTATCATTAATTATTATGATTAGTCAAAATACAATTAGAAAAGATAATATGAATTTTATTGCTAGTTATATTATTGATCATTTGTATGAAATAGATGCAATGAGTATTAAGACATTAGCTGAAAATTGTTATACATCAACAACTTCAATTATTAAATTCTGTCAATTAATTGGTTTTGATACTTATGCTGAATTTAAAAAGTATCTTTACTCTAGTTTAGAAACAAGAAAAGAACAGTTGACTAAGAAATGTCAAAATCTTCAGATTGAGGATTTATTTAATAAAATTGAACTCTTTTCACAAGACTCTTTAGATAAACAAGATTTATATCAAAGTGTTCAAAAAATTGTTAACATGATTATTCAAAAACGTAGTATTCATTTTTATGGTGCTGTTTTTCCTCTAGCATTAGTGGAATCTTTTAGTGAGGATATGGCAATTATGAAAGTCCCTGTTCATGTCCATCAAACTCCTTTTGATCAAATTGATTTACAAAGCAATGAAGCAGTGAATATCATTGTTACTTTGACAGGTCGTTTTATTGAGTTAAATAAAGAAGGTTTTCAACAATTATGTCAGCTTCATCAAGATATCGTATTAATTTCACAAGAAGTATCTGATTTAAAGGAAATTGCTTTGCAGTTAACTTTACCTCATACAATGAATAGTGATTATGATGATATTCTTTACATATTGTTGTTGGATTTAATAAAATTAAGTTATTATCAGTTTTATCATGAACATTTTGAACAAAGATTCTAAGTAGAACATGTGTTGAAAGTCAAGTTGATCTCATAACAGAAGCAATTGAATGCTATTAAACAATTAGAAGTTCGTAAAGAAAATAAACCTGATATTGATTTTGAATCAGATGATTGAATTGAATCATCAATACCAGATTATCAAAGTGAAAATGGAGATACAAATAACCCAGATAATAGTAATACGACTGAAATAGAGACAAATAATCAAAAAGAGGATACAACAAATACTGGAGATACAACACTTATCACAACATTTGTTGGATTAGGATTGATGTCTTTAGCTGGATTATTATTTATAAGAAGAAAAGAAGATTAATATGAATGAAAAAAGGCTGTTAAAAAAAGAATTTAGCAGTCTTTTGTTTTGATATGAAAAAGATTTAATAAATGATAAAATAAGTGATAGGAGGTAAATGAAATGGAACCAAGAAAATTATTAGATATTTTAGATATTGGGGAAAGGTTAAAAGATGCGACAAGACATTGTTATACATCACAAGGAAGGCATGAAAGTGTAGCAGAGCATAGTTGGCGTTGTGCATTAATGGCTTATTTTCTTAAAGATGAATTTCCTCAAGCAGATATGAATAAAGTCATAACGATGTGTATTATTCATGATTTAGGTGAATCTTTTACTGGGGACATTCCAACGTTTGATAAAACGCAGGAGGATGAAAAAAGAGAAGATTATTTATTAAAAGAGTGGCTTAAATTATTACCACAAGATTATTCTTTGGAAATGTTGGCATTGTTTGATGAAATGGCAAAACGTGAAACGATTGAAGCAAAACTTTTCAAAGCGATAGATAGTTTAGAAGCTTTAATACAACATAATGAATCTGATTTAAAAACTTGGAGTGAAAATGAGTATGAATTAAATAAAGTCTATGCTGATGATAAAGTTGCGTTTTCTAAATATTTGACTGAATTGAGAGAAGAAGTTAGAAAAGATACAATTGAAAAATTAAAAAATGTAACACCATAATGATATGATGTTACATTTTTTTATTCTACAGTTACTGATTTTGCAAGGTTACGAGGTTTATCAACATCGCATCCTTTGATACATGCTGTATAATAGGCAATGAGTTGTAATGGAATAGCAACCAAAATAGCTTGTAAAGTAGGAACAACATCAGGTAAATAATAAGTGTTTTCAACATTCTTAACTTCTTCACCATGCGTTGTAAGTAAAATAACTCTTGCTCCTCTAGCCATTGTTTCTTGAATATTACTGATTGTTTTTGCCGCAATATGAGGTTGTGTAGCCACTGCAATCACAACTGAACCATCTTCAATTAAGGCAATTGGACCATGTTTTAATTCTCCTGCCACATAAGCATCAGCATGGACATAGGAAACTTCTTTTAGTTTTAAAGCCCCTTCTAAAACACTTGCATAATCCAAGCTTCTACCAATGAAATAAGCATCATGTAAATTTTCTAACATTTTCGCATAATTTTCAAAAATACTATGATCCTTTAAAATATTTTCAACATACTGTGGAATTGTATTTAACTGTTGAATCAATTCATGATCAATTTCTTTTCCTAATTCTTGAGCGATATAATAAGCAAGTAAAATCAATAAGACAAGTTGAGTTGTATAGGCTTTGGTTGAAGCCACAGCAATTTCAGGGCCAGCACATGTATATAAAACATAATTGGCATCACGAGAAATAGTACTTCCCAAAACATTTGCAATAGCAATTGTTGTGGCTCCTTTTTCTTTAGCTAAACGTAGTGCTGCAAGTGTATCAGCGGTTTCTCCAGATTGTGAAACAAAGATAGCTAAAGTTTGTTCATCAACAAGTGGATCGTTGTATCTAAATTCGCTTGCCACTGTTGCAATCACAGGAAGCTTGGTTGCTCTTTCTAAAACTTGTGAACCACAAAGTGAAGCATGATATGCTGTTCCACAAGCAACAAAATATACTTTATTAAATTGATGAAAGTCAATATCATTAAGTTCATCAAGAACAATCTTTTGATTAACAATTCTACCTCTCAATGTTTCAGCAATGACATGTGGTTGTTCATAGATTTCTTTTAACATAAATGTATCATAACCATCTTTTTTCGCTGCTTCTAGGTCATAAGGAACATTGACAAGTTCTTTTACAATAGGTTCTCCTTCATGAGTAAAGAAGTCAATATGATTTTCTTGTAAAATTGCCATTTCATAATCAGCTAAGAAATAAACATCTTTTGTATATTCCAATAAAGCTGGAATATCACTCGCTGCAACATAAGCTCCATCAGCTTTTCCAATGATTAAAGGACTATCTTTTTTAGCAACAATGACTTTATTAGGTTCTAAAGTAGAAACAATGCATAATGCATAACTTCCTTCAATCCTTTTGAGAACTTTTTTAACTGCTTCAAATAAGTCTCCATCATAATAATCATCTAAAAGATGAACAACAACTTCACTATCTGTTTCAGATTGAAAATGATAACCTTTTTGAATAAGTTCTTCTTTTAATTCACGATAATTTTCAATAATGCCATTATGCACTAAAGAAATTGTTTCATCATCATTTGTATGAGGATGAGAATTCAAGTTAGATGGAATCCCATGAGTAGCCCATCTTGTATGACCAATACCTACATGTCCTTCCATTTTAAAATCTTGTAATTTTTCTTCAAGATTTTTTAATCTCCCTTTACATTTGACAGTTTTTAAACCATCTTTTTCAAGTGTTGTTACACCTGCACTATCATACCCTCGATATTCAAGTTTAGATAAACCTTGCATTAAAAAGGGTAAAGCAAAACCATTACCGCAATAAGCTGTAATTCCACACATAAAAACATACCTCCATTAAATTATTTATTATTGAATGAAGTTATGCCTGATGATATTTGTTTAATGATTACTCATTATTTTTGCTCATCGTTTAGGTAGCATCATACCTCCAGATCATCCGCCGAATCTTTCGATAAATCTGGTCCTCGTCAACTCTAATAGAGTCCTGGCGCTTCTTTTTTAATTCCTTCATCAATAACGTGTTTCATTATACATGAAATGAATATCAATAGTTTTCAAAATTTAAAAATATTCAACACTTTATTTTATGCAACAAAGAAAATGATGTGATAAGGATAGAAAATAGCTTTATTTAAAAAAGAAAATTTAAAAAATATTTTTGTAAATTATGTTGATGAATTCAATGAAATTTCTATTTTAGATAATAAATTTATAAAAAATGTTAAAAAAAGTTGCTTTAAAAAAAAGAAAAATGAGAAAAAAGTGGGTATATATATAATAGGAGGGTTATTATGAGTGTGCAAAGTAATTTAATGGAAATGAATGAATCATTAAAGAAGTTAGAACAGTCTGGTATCTATGATGTAGAGAAATATAGTTATGCATTATTACATCAGACCAATCAATTAGAGTATTTTTATTGTCATCTTGTAAAAGATGGAGATTGTGATGATACTTATTATCACGTACATAAACGTCCACATGTGCATGAGTTAGCTTATTTCAATATTGGACGTGGATTTCCCAAAGAATTGATGGATGGCCATTGGTGCTATGTTTTAAAGGATATGGGATATAAAATGCTTGTGATCCCTTGTACTTCAATAAAAAAAGACTCAACACCAGCCAATCCGCTTTTCGAAAAGGATATTAAAATAAAAACTGATACACATATAACGCAGTGTCGAATTCAATTAAGTGATATTCGATCGGTAGATATTCAAAGATTAGATTTAAGAAAATCATTTTATGAAGTTTTAACACCAAAAGAAGAAATTATAGAGTTTGTTGAGAAAAATTTATTTGATATGTCATCTGACTAATTGAATTTGTGTATCAGATAGAGTCTTAATCAATAGAGAATCAGAGCAATCTGGTTCTTTTTTGATATGAAAAGGAGGAAATTATGTATTGGAGTGGGTTTACTTAGAAGGATTTAAGTTAGGTAAAAAAATAAATGTGAGGAGAAAGAGTATGAAAAAAGTAGAAAAGATTTTACGAGTTGTGCTTTGTTTTTTGATGTTATTATCAACAGTATCATTAAATGTAACAAATGTTAATGCGACTAATTATTCCCTTAGTAATGATGGGAATTTTTTTATTCGTTTTAAATCAAGTAATCCTAATGCGAATTGGAATACATCATCAGGAATATGGACACTTGGAGGTGAAAAAGTTTTTTGTCTCGAATATGATATTGCGACTGAAGTAGGAAATTCATATGTTCCAACTGATGAGTATACAACATATAGTGCGAGTAAGAAGAAATATGTGAATTATATAGCCTATTTTGGATATGGTTATAAAGGCGATAAGTCTTATGAGAGATATGCTGCAACGCAATTTGCATTATGGAGCTATGTCAGTAATTATGAGTATTCTTTTGCGGCTTATGATGGAACGATGCCTAATAAATCAGCATCTACGGGAAAAGCTAATCATCGTTTGAATTATGATGAATTTATTAAGGATTATAATGAAATCAGAAAATTAGCAAAAGAACATTTTGAAATGAAAAAACCTTCTTTTCATAATCAAACCATTGTTTTAAATGGAATTGGAAAAGAAAATGCGACAGTTATTAAAGACAATAATGCAGTGCTTAGTGATTATGATTTATTGAAGGATAGTGGTTTACATATTGAAAAAAGTGGTCAGTCATTAAAGATATGGACAGATAGTTTGTTTGATCAAAGTCGTTCTTGTCAGTTGATATTAGGGGATGAAAAGCGCCAAGATGAAATGGGGAAACCACTTGTCTATAGTAGTGGAAAAGCTCAAAAATTATTACGAGCAGGTTTTGGTGATGCAGATTATGCAAATTTTCAAGTCATAATGGGAACCGGAAGTTTGAAGCTTGCTAAAAAAGATAACAAAGGTCAATATGTACCCCATGTTGAATTTAAAATTTCTTATAACAGTGATATGTCCTCACCACTAGGGACATATACAACTTCATCAGATGGAACAGTGACAATTAATGATTTATATACAGGAGCAATTTATATCCAAGAAACAAAAGTTCCAAGTCATTTGATTTTGGATCCAACGATTCATAAAATTGAAATAGAGACAGATAAGACAACAACCTTTACCCAAATGAATCAATGGAAACAAGGTTATATTCAAGTTACAAAGTATGATAAGAAAACTAATCAAGTGGTTCAGCAAGCAGGAGTGGAATTTGATATCTTAAAGGATAATCAATGGATTGAAACAATTTCAACAAATAACAATGGAATTGCTAAAAGTGGTTTGCTTGATTATGGAACTTATACAATAAGAGAAAAGAAAGCTCCACAAAATTACGTCATCGCAACTTTAACAGAAAGTCAGTTTGTTGAAGAAAATGGAAAGATTTATGAGATTGCTATTTATAATGAAGCAGTTGTTGGTGAAATTGAATTGATTAAAGAAGATTGAGAGGTTGGTCATGCGCAAGGGGATGGAGCTTTAGAAAAGGCTCAATATGTTTTAAAAGCAGATGAAGCTATTTTAAATCCAAGTGATGGAAGTGTTTTATATGCAAAAGATGAAATCATTTCAATCAAAACAATTGGAAATAGTACATGGGGAGATGTAGGACAACAAAATACAGATAAAGAAGCACATATTCACTGGTCAAATTTACCAATGGGTATTTATAGAATTGAAGAAATAAAGGCAAGTCATGGATATCTTAAAGACAATAATCATATTGTTCATCTATCGTCTCATAATTCAACTCAAAAAGTTGTTTTAGAAAAGGTGATATCTAAGGAACAAGTGATAAAAGGAAAACTAGAAGTTGCCAAAAGCGGAAATGATGGTCAAAGTGGTGTTGTTCATGGCTTACAAGGTGTTGAATTTACGATGAAGCTTTATAGTGAAGTCAAAAGTGTAGGGTGGCAGAAAGCAAAAACTTATGCGATTATCAAAACTGATGAACAAGGACGAGGGAAAAGTGAAGATATTCCTTTTGGAATGTATTTAGTTAAAGAAACAAAGACTCCAGATAATTATATGGCTGGTGGTGATTTCTTTGTTGATATTGATAAGGATCAAGAAATAGAATATCGAATGGTGAATAATGCCCCATTTAAGGCATGGTTAAGACTTATCAAAGAAGATGAAAAAGGTCAAAAGATGACTTTATCCCATGCAACTTTTAAGCTGAAAGATAAGGATGGTCATTTTATTAAACAAAAAGTTGGTCTTAATGAAAAAGAGCAATGGGAAACAAATGAACAAGGAATAGCTGTTTTAGATAATATGTTAGTACAAGGTGAATATACGATTTGTGAAATAAAGTCACCACAAGGATTTTTATTAGGAGATGAAATCAAGGTTCATATTTCATCTCATCATAGTGATATGACTTTTGATGAAGATAATGAACCAATGATTACAGTTAAGATTGTTAATACAAAACCAACTGGTAAATTGATTTTACATAAGAAATTTGAAGGGAAAAAAGAACTTATTAAAGGAGCATCATTTAAGTTAATTGCTAATAGTGATGTTATTGATCCAGCTAGTGGAAAAGTGATTTATCATCAAGGAGAACTTGTTCATTTAACCGGTGGAAAAGATGGAATATATCAAGTCAATGAAAAGGGAATGCTAGAAATAAAGGGGATTCCATTAGGTACAGGTAAAGTCACTTATAAGTTAGAAGAAGTGTCTACTTTAGAGGGTTATCATTTATTAGAAGAACCGATTCTTTTTGATTTTGAAATGAAAGATATGACAACTCAGGAATATGTTATTGAAAAAACAGTTGAAAATAAATTGACAGAAATAGAATTTTCTAAAACTGATATTTTAGGACATGAATTGTCTGGAGCATATATGCGCTTAATAGATGTTCAAGGAAAAGTTATTGATGAATGGATTTCAACAGAACAATCACATCTTGTTAAAGGATTAATTTATAATCAAGTGTATACACTGATTGAAGATCAAGCACCATTAGGTTATGCAATAGCTTCTTCTATAACATTTACTTATTCAAAAGATATGGAAAAAGTTATTATGGAAGATAAGGTCGTTGAGGTTAAAAAGATAGATAAAGATGGACAGATGCTCAAAGGTGCAAAGTTACAAGTTGTTGATACGAAAACGAAAAATATTGTTGATCAATGGATTAGTGATGAGACAAAGCATCGTATCAATGGACTTATTGTTGGTCATCAATATCGTTTAGAAGAACTTGAAGCACCTTATGGTTATCATACTTCACAATCTATTGAATTTGTTGTTGATGGTAAGGATAATCAAAATATTGAAATGATTGATGAACAAATTCTTACAGATATATCTGTTATGAAAATTGATGCTCAAAGTAAAAAGCCAATTCAATCATTAGATTTTGAATTTGGTTTATATGTGGATGAAGCTTGTACAAAACTTATGGAGGTCATGCGTGCTAATCAGAATATCGGAAATGTTATATTTGAGAATTTACCTTATGGGACATATTATATCAAGGAAACAAAGGCTCCTCAGGGATATCAATTGAGTCATGAAGTTAAAAAAATAGTGATTGATGACCAATTAGAAGGCGTAGGAAAAGAAATTTGTATTTTGTATGAAAATGAACGTATTCCCAAGGTTGTTGTTAAAACCGAAGATCAAACATCTTTATTTGTTTTATCAACACTTATGATTTTATCAAGTATTTCAATACTGTTATCTTTAAGAAGAAAAAAGCGTTATTGATATATAAAATGAGGTAGGTCATTTGACCTACCTCATACATAGCTTTTGATTATAAGTTTAATAAACGTTTTGTATCTCTTGCAATGACTAATTCTTCATTTGTTGGGATAACATAAACTTTGATTTTTGATTCTGGTTTTGTGATTAAACGTTCACCATCACCATTTTCGTTAGCATCATCATCAATGACAATACCTAAAGCTTCACTAACTAATGAAAGAATTTCTTTTCTTGCATAAGCAGAATTTTCACCAATACCAGCTGTAAAGGCAATTGCATCACATCCACCTAAAGCAATAAAATATCTACCAATATAAGCAATAACACGTCTAAAGAAAATATCAATAGCAAGTTTTGCTCTTTCATTTCCTTCATCAGCTGCAGCTAAGACATCTCTAAAGTCACTAGATACACCTGAAACACCTAATAAACCAGATTCTTTATTTAACATACGGATAACATCTTTCATATCCATACCAACTTGTTCAATTAAATAATCGATGATTGATGGATCTAAGTCACCACTACGAGTTCCCATCATGATACCAGCTAATGGCGTGAATCCCATTGAAGTATTGATAGATTTTCCATCTTTAATAGCAGTTAAAGAACCACCTGCTCCTAAATGAGCAACGATAATTTTAGAATGTTCTGGATTTCCTAATTTTTCAATAACTCTTTGAGAAACATAGTAATGTGAAGTTCCATGAGCACCATATTTTCTTACTTTATAATCAGTATAGAATTTATATGGAATAGGATAAATATAACATTTTGGTTCTAATGTTTGATGGAAAGCAGTATCAAATACAGCAACAGCACCAGCATTAGGAATCGCTTCTTTAAAAGCATAATAACCAGTTAAGTGAGCTGGATTATGTAAAGGAGCTAAAGATTTTAATTCATCAATTTTATTAACAACATCTTCATCAATAATTGCTGATTCTTTAAAATAAGAACCACCTTGAACAACTCTGTGTCCAACACCTTTAATTTCATCTAATGAAGTTACAATATTCTTCTCCATTAATGTATCTAATAATAAATGAACAGCTTCTTTATGAGTTGGAATAGCTAAAGTACGAACATCTTTTTCACCGTTATATTTGATTGTGAAAATAGAATCTTCCATACCAATTCTTTCAATCACTCCAGAAGTAATAACTGTTTCATTATCCATTTCGAATAATTGGAATTTTAATGATGAACTACCTGCGTTCACTGCAATAACTTTTGACATATATTTCGTCCTCCCTTAATTCCCTTTTATTATAGCATTAAAATGAAAAAAAACTAGGGAAAAGTACGTGAAAAAATGAACAAATAGACAACTGAGTTAAAATATGTCAAATAAGTTAATAATTCCTTGATATCTTTTGATTAAGGGTTATAATAGTTATCGAGCCAGGGGTGCTTTTGCTGAGAAAGGTAGAAACCTTATCCCTTATCATCTGAACTGGGTAATGCCAGCGTAGAGAGTGCAAATAGTGATTTTTTTGCTTTCTTACGCTCGTAGGAGAGCTTTTTTATTTGCAGGCTCCAATTTTATATAAAATGGAGGAAAAAGAAGTGAAAAAATTATTTGAAGTGGACTTGAATGTCAAAACAATGGTCCAATTAGCGATGTTTATGGCTTTAACAATTGTTTTAGGGTATGTGAATAAGATCATTCCAGAAATGCCCCAAGGAGGAACAATATCAATCGATATTATTGCTATTTTCTTATGTGCTTATTTGATGGGTACTGGATATGGCGTTATTTGTGGCGTAGGGGTTGCTATTTTACAATTTGCTTTAGGTATAGCAAGTTATTGGGGACCTTGGTCTGTATTGCTTGATTATGTTTTACCTTTAGCAGTATGTGGTTTGGCAGGATTATTGAAACCAACAAAAATTGGAAGTGTACCAATCTATTGGGGGATTATTTTTGCCATGTTTTTAAAATATATATCACATTTTTTAAGTGGTGCATTCTTGTTTGCTGAATATGCTCCTGAAGGAATGAATCCAATTATTTATTCATTGGGATATAATTTACCATATAATTTAGTCACAATGATTCTTTGTATGGTTGTTGTTCCTATTTTATGTCCACGTTTAAAATCAGTTTTTCATAAATAGTTGATTATTTTCTAAGACGTACAAAGTACGTCTTTTCTATTATGATGAGATAAAATTTATATTAATATGTGAAAAAATAAACTTTGATGAGATATCTGTGATATTCATCAATAATAAAACTTTCAAAAAGATGTATTTTTGTGTATAATGTTTATGTTATTGAGAAAGAGGTATGTTTATGAATAAACCATTAGTAGGTCATGATGTGCTTATTCATTGTTATAAGCATGATGGAAATATTCATCGCTGTTGGAATAAAGGCTTTGTTTTAGAAGAAACGAGTGAACATTTCATTGTGATTAATAATCGAACGTTAGTTACTGAATCAGATGGTAGAAAGTGGTATACAAGAGAACCAGCTATCTGTTATTTTCCAAAGCATGAGTGGTATAATGTGATATGTATGATTCGTAAAAATGGTGTTCATTTTTATTGTAATATTGCTTCTCCAACACTTTATGATGGGGATGCATTAAAATATATTGATTATGATTTGGATTTAAAGGTTTTTCCTGATTATAAATATAAAATACTTGATGAAGAAGAATACCATCAACATAAAGAACAAATGAATTATGGTGAAGAATTAGATGATATTTTAAATCGACAGTTAGATGAATTGATTCAAATGACAATGAATATGTCTGGACCATTTAGACCAGGATTTGCTGAACATTGGTATCATGTGTATCAGCAACGTATACAAAGAAGATAGAGGAGGTATTAATATGATTCATTTTCAAAGTGAACAAGCAATGATTGATTTTGGTGAAAAACTTGCAGGATTATTATTTCCTGGTTCGATTTTAACTTTAGAAGGCGAACTGGGAGCTGGCAAGACGACATTCACTAAAGGGATTGGAAAAGGCTTAGGCATTAAGAAAGTTATTAATTCTCCGACTTTTACGATTGTTAAAGTTTATCAAGGAAAACTTCCTTTATATCATTTTGATGCTTATCGTTTAGAAGGTCAGGATGAAGAATTAGGGTTTGAAGAAATGTTTGAAGATGAAGGGGTTTGTGTGATTGAATGGCCTATTTATATTCAAGATATTTTACCTTCAGAAAAGTTGGAAATTCAAATTTTGAAAAATGAAGATGAATCACGTTCAATGATTTTAAAGCCTCATGGTGAAAAATATGAAAAAATTGTAAAGGAGTTAGGACTATGTTAAGTTTGATAATGGATACATCTAATCAGTATTTAATGGTTTCATTATATGAAGATGATCAATGTATAGAAACGATTCAAGAATTAGGGTCACAAAGACAATCAGAAAATGCTATTCCATATCTTGCTTCTTTATTAGAAAAGCATCAAAAAGAATTGTTAGATATTGATGAAATGATTATAACTTGTGGACCGGGATCATATACCGGTGAGAGAGTTGCAATGACAATTGCGAAAACATTAAGTGTGATTTCACCAGTTAAGATTAAAGTCATATCTTCTTTGGCGGCTTATGCAGGAAAGCAAAAATGTGTTTCGGTTATAGATGCCAGAAGTCAAAAGATTTTTGTTTGTGCTTATGAATGTGGAAAACCATTGATTCATGAACAATTATTACCAATCTCTGATTTCATGGAATTTATGAAAGATTATGAAGGATTTGATGTTGTGGGACAAACACAAGTTGTCAATTATCCAATGAAAGAGGTTGATTTGGCTCATCATTTATATATTCTTGCTAAAGATGAAGAAGCAATTGATAATGTAGATGCTTTGGTGCCACGTTATTTAAAAGATGTTGAGGCAAAGAAAATATGCTTATAAGAGCTATGGATATTGATGATTTAAAGCGGGTTGTAGAATTAGAACAAACACTTTTTACATCATCTTGGAGTCAAGCAGATTTTCTTTATGAAATATTAGAAAATCAATTTTCATTTAACTATGTTTTAGAATTAGATGAAAAGATTGTAGGATATGTTGGTTTGTGGTTGATTTATGAACAAGCACAAATTACAACAATTGGAATAGATCCTGATTATCAACATCAAGGATTAGGAAGATATTTGATGGAAGCTATGCTTGAACTAGCCAGTGAAAGATGTGAAGTTATCAGTTTAGAAGTCCGTATTTCAAATACGAAAGCGATTGCTTTATATGAAAGTTTAGGTTTTGAAAAACAAGCTATTCGTAAAGATTATTATCAAGATAATCATGAAGATGCTTATTTAATGACAAAGAGATTGGAGGGACAAAAATGAGTTTAATACTTGCGATAGAGTCAAGCTGTGATGAAATGTCAATTGCAATTTTGAAAGATAAACGGGAACTATTATGTAATGTTGTGGCATCACAGATAGATACTCATCGATTATTTGGAGGTGTCGTACCAGAGATTGCGAGTCGTATGCATGTTGAATGTGTTTCAACAGTTTTAAAAACAGCATTACAACAAGCAAATATCAATATGGCTGATATAGATGCCATTGCAGTCACAAAAGGACCAGGATTGGTTGGATCTTTACATGTTGGTATGCAGGCGGCAAAAACATTAGCACTTGCCTATCATAAGCCATTAATTGGAGTTCATCATATTGCTGGACATATTTATGCCAATGAATTGGTAGAAGATATTAAATATCCATGTTTATGTCTGGTTGTCAGTGGAGGACATAGTGAACTTGTTTATATGAAAAGTGAATTTTCATTTGAGGTCATTGGTCAAACACTGGATGATGCAATTGGTGAAGCTTATGATAAGGTTGGACGTGTTTTACATTTGCCTTATCCTGGTGGACCGGTTATTGATAAAATGGCTGCTGAAGGAAAGCATGCTTATCATCTCCCTTTACCATTAAATGATGATAGCTATAACTTTTCTTTTAGTGGTTTAAAATCAGCAGTGATTAATTTGTGTCATAATGCTTCTCAGCGTGGAGAGGATATTGTTCCTAGTGATTTGGCTTGTTCATTTCAGGAAGTAGCTTTAGAAGTTTTGGTTTCTAAAACAATTAAGGCAGCTAAAGATTACAATGTTAATGAAATCATTGTAGCTGGTGGAGTGAGTGCAAATAAAGGATTACGACAAAAGTTAAGTCAAGAAAGTCCAATAAAAGTGTTATTCCCACCAATGAGCTATTGCACAGATAATGCTGCTATGATTGCTTCAGCAGGACGTATTATGTATGAACATCAAAGATTTTCACCACTTGATTTAAGTGTGAAACCATCTTATGATTTAGAGGAGGAAAGTGTCGATGAATAATGTGGAGAAAAAACATCAAAAGATTTCAAAAGCAACAATGTCGCGTTTTCCAAGATATCTTAAAGCCTTGAGAAATATGCAACATGAAGGTAAAGAAAATTTTTTATCAAGTGAATTAGCAGAGGCAACAGGTATTTTAGATACGACAATTCGTCGTGATTTTGGTTTCTTAACTGATAAAGAATCTTTGGGAAAAAGAGGAATTGGTTATGATACAAAAGAAATTATTAATATTTTAAATAATGTTTTAGGTTTAGGTTTAGATGAACCAATTATTTTAATTGGTGTGGGTAATTTAGGAAGTGCTATCTTAAAATATAATCGTTGGCAATATACTGTTGGTAAAATTGTTTGTGGTTATGATCAAGATCAAAATAAAGTTGGAGAACGATTTGGAGTAAAATTAAATCATATTGATGATTTAGAAAAAACTTTCCCTAAGGGATGTAAAATTGCAATCTTGGCAATTAGTGATAAAGTTCAAGAAACCGTAGATCGTTTGATGGCTTTAGGGGTGAAAGGAATTGTTGATTTTACCCATACTCATTTTACTGTGCATGATGATGTTGTTGTCCAAACGGTTGATGTTGTTGTGGCAATTCAAGAACTTGTCTTAAAAATGCATGCAAATGATGAATAATCTTTAAAAAGTATTGAAATAATCACGAAAAGATGTTAATAATATTTGTACAGGTTGTGATTTGAGAACTTATTTTCAATTTTGACTAGAAGCGACTCTTGGATGGTGAAAGCAAGAGAGCCAAAGAAAATAAGGAACACTCAATGAACTGGATAGGAGAAATGAAAGTAGACTATCCCGCAAGACAGCGTTAGAGTCCTAGAGTGCATAATTTTAAAAATTATGAATAAGGATGGTACCGCGATATCAGTCGTTCCTTTGTAAGGAATGGCTTTTTTTATTTGAAAAAGGAGGAGAAGAAATGTTTGAATTTATGACAGTAAGAGAACTCTATGAAATGGTTATGTCAGGTGAGGAGTTCGAAACAGAAAGTTTAGAGTATGTAGAATTAGATGGTTGGGTGCGTACAAATAGGGATAATGGAAAAGTTGGATTCATTGCTTTAAATGATGGAACATATTTTAGAAATTGCCAAGTTGTTTATTTGAAAGAAACATTAGATAATTATGATGAAGTTAAACGTATTAGTACAGGAAGTGCTATTCGTGTTTTAGGAAAATTTAAATTAACTCCTGAAGCAAAACAACCTTTTGAAATTGAAGCTACACAAGTTGTGATTGAAGGGGCATGTGATGATGATTTTCCACTTCAAAAGAAACGTCATTCTTTTGAATACATGCGAGAAATTCCACATTTAAGACCACGTGCCAATACTTTTTATGCAATGTTTAGATTAAGAAGTGTTTTATCAATGGCTATTCATGAATTTTTCCAATCACAAGGATTTGTGTATGTGCATACACCATTAATTACAAGTAATGATGGTGAAGGGGCTGGAGAAATGTTTAGAGCAACTACCATTGATAATACTGATTTTGATAAAGATTTCTTTGGTAAAGAAGCATTTTTAACGGTTACTGGACAATTACATGTTGAAGCATTCTGTATGGCTTTTAGAGATGTTTATACATTTGGACCAGCATTTAGAGCTGAAAATTCAAATACATCACGTCATGCCAGTGAATTCTGGATGATTGAACCAGAAATTGCATTTGCTGATTTAGAAGATGATATGGATTTAATTGAAGATATGGTGAAATATTGTATTGAATATGTATTAGACAATGCTCCTGAAGAAATGAAATTCTTTGAACAAATGATTGATAAAGATTGTATCAAACGTATCACTCATGTCAGAGATAGTGAATTTAAACGTATGACTTATACAGAAGCAATTGAATTATTAGAAAAAGCTGATGTGAAGTTTGAAAACAAAGTAGAATGGGGTATGGATTTAAACAGTGAACACGAACGTTATATTTGTGAACAAATTGTTGGGGGCCCAGTATTCTTAACAGATTATCCTAAAGAAATTAAAGCTTTCTATATGCGTTTAAATGATGATGGAAAGACAGTAGCAGCTTGTGACTTGTTAGTTCCTGGTATTGGTGAATTGGTTGGAGGAAGCCAACGTGAAGAAAGATATGATGTTTTAGAAAAAATCATGGATGAAAAAGGAATGGCTAAAGAAGGCCTTCAATGGTATATGGATTTAAGAAGATTTGGTGGATGTAAACATGCTGGATTTGGTTTAGGTTTTGATCGTTTCTTAATGTATTTAACTGGTATGCAAAATATCAGAGATGTTGAACCATTCCCAAGAACACCAAGAAATTTAAAATTCTAAGGGCGAAAGATAAAATTCGCTCTTTTCTTATATATTCAATTGATTATTTTTGTAGTATAATAAACACGGCGAGGTGAGAAAAGGTGAGAGATATTGATTTTATTAACACTTTTTTTAATATCGTTTATCAAAATGAATTGGCCTATATGCGAGATTTTACATCTTCTTATGAATATATCCAAGCTTTTTGTAAATGGTTAGAAGATCATCAAATTCCTTGTACAGTTCTAAAAACAATTACAAAGGAAAATTTTATGATGTTTTCAAAAAAAATGATGGCAGAAGATATTGATTATATATTACACAATAAATTTTCTAAATCTATGCAGGAATTATCTGATCAATATATTGATCAAACACATATCCTTTATATTCCTGGTTTTCAAGATGAACAACAATTCAGTATTGATTTTCTAAAATATCAGGATGTTAATTTCTATACCATTAAAGAAAGTTTCTTAAGAAGTGATTTATCTTTCTTTGATCCTTTTCCAGCATTTTTCTGTGCAATGAATCATGCTGATTTATGGCCTGGATTTTTGATTTTTCAACATGAAAAACAAGTCTTTAAACCACTTCGTTCAAAAGATGAATTATCTGAATTATTTAAACATATTGAAAATCATGAAGATTTATTTAAAGTTTATAATGATTATGAAAATGATTCTTATTTTATTCAATTAAGTGATCTTCATTTAGGACAAAATAAACGTCAAAAAGGATTAATGCAATTATATAATTCATTAGATTATATTGTTCCTTTATTAAAATCAAAAGAGAAATTAAAGGTTCTCATTACGGGTGATTTAATGGAATCACCAAATCGTAAAAATATGTATTTAGCAAATGATTTTATGAATCGAATAAAAAAACAATATAAAGCAGATGTGACGTTTATTTTAGGAAATCATGATGTCATTGTTCATGGCTTTAATATGGCTAGAAATCAAAAGAGTAAAGTCATTGCTTATTTATTAGGTGAAAGTATTAAGGTTATTGAAGATGAAAAGATTATTTTGATTAAGATGGATACAACCAGTGAAGGCAATTTAGCACGTGGAAAAGTTGGGCATCGTCAGTTAAATGAAATTGATGATGAATTGGAAGCTATTGATCATTTAGAAGATTATGCCTTGATTTTGATGCTTCATCATCATGTTTATCCAATTAGCAAAGCTCAATTTATTAAAACAAAATGGCATGAAAAAACGTTTATTAATCGGATTGTAGAGACATCAAAGGTTTTAATGGATGCGCCTGATTTAATTCAATGGATTGAAAAGAAACATATCCGATATATATTTCATGGTCATAAACATTTACCATTCTTTAGAAAAGAAAATTATGCCTATTATATCGGGGCTGGAAGTGCAACTGGTGGATTGAAAGAAAGTAAAAGTCGTTATATTTCATATAATGTAGTAAAATATAATCGATTTGATCAAAAGATGAAAACATGTATGATTTTTTATGATGATAAAGCTAAGGCTGAAAGACAACGTGTTGAAGTCTATTTATTTGAGGAGGGTGTAGAGAATGAAAATAGTTGATAAAATGAAAGATGAGGAATTAGGGTTAGCTTTGTTATATAACTTTACAAAAGGTTATGGGGCACCTGTTCCGATGGATTTATATGATATTGTTTTACCAATTCTTTATCATGATTCTATTCGTGATGAAATCTTAAAATATGATTCACTTGCAAGCTGTTTAATAGCATGTGCAAAATCAGAAGAACATTTTAAAGAAAATCTTTTAACAAGTATTGAAGATTATAAAACGATGACATCTAAAGCATTAGGAATGGCGATGATTGGACATGTTTTGAATTTTCAGATTGTTGATCAAACAATGTGTGGAATTGCTTTAAAATCTTCGATTTTAGATTTAAATGAGGCTATTCATTTGGGTGAGATGTTAAAAGGAAAGAGTTACCATGATGTAATGAGCTTATTAAAAGCGCAAGAAGTTAAGATTGTTATCTTACAAAGTGCATCTGTTGGAAAAGATGTGGATTTATCAAAGTTTCAAACTTTAGGAAATGTTGTGATGTACGAAGATACAAAACAAGATGAAGTAAGAGAACGTATTTTAGATGCTCAAATTGTCATTACAAATAAAAATCAAATGACTGCTGAAGTCTTAGAAGGTTTAACACAGTTAAAATTAATTTGTTTATTTGCAACTGGAACAAATAATGTAGATTTACAATATTGTCAATCTCATGGCATTAAAGTAGCAAATGTCAAAGGGTACTCAACTGATACCGTTGCTCAACATACATTAGCATTATTGATGCACTTGGTTGAAAAAAATGCAACATATGATCATTTTGTAAAATCAAAACAATATACTCAAAGTGGACGTTTTAGTTATTTTGATGATGTTTTCCATGATGTATCTTCACTAACTTGGGGAATTGTTGGATTAGGTGATATTGGACGTAAAGTCGCTGGGATTGCGAGTGCAATGGGGGCAAAAGTTCAATATTATTCAACAAGTGGAAGAAATGCAACAAGTGATTATCAACAAGTTAATTTTGAAACGTTGTTAAAATCATCTGATATTATTAGTATTCATGCTCCATTAAATGAAAATACAAAATATTTATTTGATGAAAAAGCATTACGTCAAATGAAAGAAAATGCTTATTTGATTAATGTTGGACGTGGTGGAATTATTGAAGAAGAAGCTCTTGTTAAAGTTTTAAATGAAGGTCATTTATCTGGTGTAGGATTAGATGTTTTTGAACATGAACCATTATTAGAAGATGATGTTTTATATACTATCAAAGATATGTCTAAAGTGATTTTTACACCACATATTGGTTGGGGTTCAATTGAAGCAAGACAAAGATGTGTAAATGAGGTTTATGAAAATATTTTAGCTTTTTTAAAGGGTGAAAATCGTAATATTGTCAATGCATAAGAGAAGAAAAATCTTCTCTTTTTTTGTGAAAAAAGGAAATTTAAGTAAAAAAATGTTGTATTTTGATAGATTTATCGTTAATATATAGACTATATATTATGAAGAAGGAGGAGTCTACGTTAGTAGCAAAGAATGTACGGTCTTTTGATCGGAATTAACGCCTGTGGACTAGAAATGAGGTAGAAGCAGGAAAAAATTTGCTGTTGAAGTAGCATTATGTTATGGAACAGATTGTTATTGCAATTATTATTATTGCGCTTGGTTTTTATGTTTTTAAATTTTATCCTTTTGAAAAAGGAAATGTCATGAAATTAGTCATTGCAGCTATTTTTATTATTTTAACTGCAATATGTAAAAGACTAGCCATTATGATTCCTTTATTTGGTGCTGAAAGTTTGAAAATTGGATTTGAATATATTCCGTTAATGTTAGCAGGATATTTCTTAGCACCTAGTTATGCCTTTTTAGTTGGTTTATGTAGCGATGTGATTGGATTGATTTTGGTTCCCACTGGTTTTCCGTTTTTTGGGTTTACTTTAGGAACTATCTTAGTGAGTGTCATTCCTTCATTAGTGAAAGAACATGCAAAAATGGTAAGTGAGAAAAATGTTCAATATATTGTCATTGGACTTATTTCTATTTTAGGAATTGGCGCGTCAGTTTATGTCTATGGATTAAATGAAATAACTATTTCTCAAACACTTCATGTCATAACTTCACAAGAAAAGATAACTTTGATTTCTATTTGTTTAGCATTAACAGCTATCTTTATTATCTTAATACTTGTCTTAAAAAGACAGATACATGATCAAGAAGCAAAGGAATTTTCGACTTGGATTCTTTGTGTCACTTTAGTTGAAATTGTTGTTACATTGTGTTTAACACCATTATGGTTAGATATGATGTATAAAATTCCATTTGTTGTTTCTTTATGTATTCGTGTCATTAAAGAATGTGCTGTCTTACCAATAGAAATTTTTATTGGATATACATTAATTAAATTAATGAAAAGAATTTTATTACGATTAGAACGCTAAAAGCAGCAAGATGATTATTCATCTTGTTGCTTTTTTTCAATGATATGTCCATCTTCATCAATTTCAACAACTTCGAAATAACGATAGAAAATGGAATGAATCCAAGCTTTTATTTTTTTCATCGTTGTCCCTCTTTTTCTATGATATGCCAGATATTGAAAATGATGTTTGAAAATCTAAAAAATGTAAACACTATATATGAGGTGAGAATGTGGATAGAAAAGAATATGATCAAATGGCTGATGAATTACAGCCAACGGGTCACAAAGTTAAAAACGGTTTTAATGCTTTTTTATATGGTGGCGTTATGGGTGTCATTGCTCAAGGGGTCTTGGATTTTTATATGAATATACTTGATGTGAGTGAAAAAGATGCTACGCCAATGATGGTAATTACGCTTGTTTTTGTTGCTTGTTTATTAACCGGATTAGGACTTTATGATAATATTGCTAAACATGCTGGAGCAGGAACTTTTATTCCGATTACCGGTTTTGCTAATAGTATGACTTCAAGTGCACTCGATAGCAAAACGGAAGGGCTTATTATGGGAATTGGCAGCAATATGTTTAAATTAGGAGGGACTGTCATTACTTATGGAATTGTCAGTGCTTCATTGTTAGGAGTGATTCGTTATGTCATCGCACTTTTATGGTAATTCTTTAAAATTAGAAAATGTTTATATTGCATCTACTGGTTCAGTTTGTGGACCCTTAGAATTTCAAGGACCATTAGGGGCATATTTTGATAAGAGCTATACTGATTATCATTGTAATGAGGATTCTTTTGAAAAGGCTGAACGTAAAATGTTACGCGATGCTTTAGATATATGTTTAAAACGTGAAAAGTTAAAATATAAGGATATTGATTTATATCTTGGTGGAGATTTAATGAATCAAATTACCACAGTCCATTATCTAGCAAGAGAGTTACCTAAACCTTTTGTTGGTATTTATGGAGCTTGTTCAAACTTTGCATTATCTATGGCGATGTCTGCTTTGATAATTGAAGGTGGCTTCATGAATAAGATTGTGGCAATGGTTTCAAGTCATAATGCAACAGCGGAAAGACAATATCGTTATCCTGTTGAATATGGTGTGCAAAAAAAAGATACCACAACTTTTACGGCAACAGGAGCAGTCGCTACCTTATTAACAAATCAAAAAACACCAGTCAGAGTTGAAGCCATAACATTAGGGAAAGTTGTTGATTATTCACAAACAAATCCTAATGATATGGGGCGAGCTATGGCACCAGCAGCATATGATACAATTATGCAACATTTTCAGGATTTAAAAAGAGGTTTTGAAGATTATGATTTGGTTGTTACAGGGGATTTATCAACTTATGGACATCAAATTTTAAAAGAAATGTTACAACGAAAAAAAGTCAACGTTGTGCATTATAATGATTGTGGATGCATGCTTTATGATGTTAACAATCAAGAAGTATTTCAAGGTGGAAGTGGCTGTGCATGTAGTGCCTTGGTTGCTATGGGATATTTATATCCACAATTAAAAGAAAAGAAGTTAAAACGTATATTAGTCGTTTCAACAGGAGCATTGCTCTCTCCTATGATGACTAATCAAAAAGAAAGTATTCCTTGTGTTGCTCATGCAGTGAGTTTGGAGGTTAGTGAATAATGAATTATATTATGTCATTTTTATTTAGTGGATTGGTTTGTTTTTTAGCTCAAATAATTTATGATAACAGTAAATTAACACCAGGTCATATTACCAGTCTCTTTGTTGTCTTAGGTTCATTTTTAGATTTGTTTCATATTTATGATCGTTTAATCGAAATCTTTCATGCTGGTGCACTTATTCCGATTACGAGTTTTGGTCATTCTTTAATGCATGGCGCAATGGCAGCAACGAAACAATATGGAATCTTTGGTGTTGCTATTGGGATGTTTGATTTAACCGCGGCAGGAATTACTGCAGCAATTCTCTTTGGCTTTTTAGTGGCGATTATTTTTAAACCAAAATCATGAATGATTCATATGATTTAAAACAGCGTGTCTTAAATTTTAGAGGAAGGCTGATTTATCTTTGTTTTTTAGCCAGTCTTTCTAATGATACATTGATTTCACGTTTAGTTGAGGGAATAGAAAATAATCAAGGAAAAGATTTAGAGAATTGTTTAAATATGGGTGATGTTGAAATTGTGAAAACGAATGATATTCAAAATATTCAATACGCCTTAATGTGTGGAAACTGTGCTTTATTTGATGGTGAAACAACATATGTTATGGATACCAAGAACTATCCCAATCGTTCTATTGAAGAACCAGAAACTGAAAAAAGTGTTCGAGGAGCGAAAGATGGTTTTAATGAATCTATATTAAATAATACAGGATTATTAAGGAGACGTCTAAAATCAGTAGAACTATGTTTTCATAAAGAAACAATTGGTACAAAAAATCCCATGGATATTGCAGTGGCTTATTTAGAAGATAAAGTCGATTGTCAGGTTTTAAATCAGGTTCTATCACGTATTCAAGAAATTCGTGCACAGGAATTAATCATGAGTGATCGTGCAATTGAGGAATTGTTATTGGATCAAGGATACAATCCATTTCCGCTTGTTCGTTATAGTGAAAGACCAGATATTGTTGCAACGCATATTCAACATGGTTATATTGCTATTCTTTGTGATACATCTTCATCTGTCTTGATGTTACCAACAACTATTTTTGAGATTTTAGAACATGTTGAGGAACATCGTCAAACACCATTAATTGGAACATTTATTCGTTTGATTCGTTTAAGTGCTGTCTTACTTTCTATTTATCTTGTTCCTATTTGGGCATTAGCCGTTTCTTTTATGCAATGGGATTGGACTTTCTTTGTTCAAATTTTACTTGTTGAGTTGTCTATTGAGCTATTGAGAATAGCAACCATTCATACACCAGAATCGATATCTAATGCAATGGGATTGATTGCAGCTTTGTTATTAGGTCAGTTTGCGATTGATTTAGGATTCTTTTCTGAAGAAATATTGTTATTTTGTGCAGTAGGTTCAATTGGTGGATTTGCAACGCCTAATTATGAATTGTCTTTAACCAATAAATATATTAAAGTCATGATGATTTTAAGTGTTATGTTTTTGAATATTTTTGGTTTTGTGATTTTTAATATTTGTTTATGGATTTATTTAGCAAGATTAAAACCATTTGGAATGTCTTATTTATACCCTTTGATTCCATTTGATTTCAAGGCATTTATACAATTTTTGATTAGAAAACCAAAGAAAGGCAAATGAATGCCTTTTTTCTTTGTCAAAAGTTTGTTAGAATAGAGATGGAAGAAAAGAGGATTGATTATAATGGAAGAAAAGGTTTATCAAACATATGTCCAAGTATTAAAAGAAGAACTTGTCCCAGCAATGGGGTGTACAGAACCAATTGCTTTGGCATATTGTGCTAGTAAATGTCGTGATGTTTTAGAAGATGAGGTAATCAGTGTTGAAATTAAAGTTAGTGGAAATATTGTTAAAAATGTAAAAAGTGTTATTGTTCCAAATACGGCTGGATTAAAAGGTATTGAAGCAAGTGTTGCGGCAGGAATTGTAGCTGGTAAAACAAATCAAATTTTAGAAGTTATTGCAAATGTTAATGACGAACAAAAACAACAAATGCGTGAGTTTTTACAAAAGATTCCAATGAAAGTTATTCCTATTGAAAGTGAATGTGCATTAGATATTGCAATTCATCTTTATGGTAAAAATCATCAGGCTATTGTTCGTATTGCAGGTTATCATACAAACATTGTTTATATGCAAAGAGATGATGAAGTTTTGTATCAATCTGGAGTTGTGGCTTCATCAGATTCATCATTGACAGATCGTAGTCTTTTAAATGTTAAAGATATTTATGAGTTTGCAAATGTAGTTAAGATTGAAGATGTGAAAGATGTTTTGCAAAGACAAATTGATTATAATTTGGCTATTGCTAAAGAAGGATTAGAAAATAATTGGGGAGCCAATATTGGTAGTGTGATTTTAAAAACATATGGGGATGATATTAAATTCAAGGCAAAAGCTTATGCTGCTGCTGGTAGTGATGCAAGAATGAGTGGCTGCGAAATGCCAGTTATTATCAATTCAGGAAGTGGTAATCAAGGAATGACTGCTTCTTTACCAGTTATTGTCTATGCCCAAGAAGAACAAGCAACTCAAGAACAATTATATCGTGCATTAGTTGTTTCTAATTTATGTACTATTCATCAAAAGACTGGAATTGGTCGTCTATCAGCATACTGTGGAGCTGTTAGTGCAGGAATTGGAGCCGGATGTGGGATTGCTTATTTAAAAGGTGGCGATTATGAAACAATCTGTCATACACTTGTTAATGGATTAGCGATTGTTTCTGGCATTGTTTGTGATGGTGCTAAACCATCATGTGCAGGAAAGATTGCTGCGAGTGTTGATGCCGGTATTTTAGGATACTATATGTATAAAAATGGCTATGAATTTAAAGGTGGAGATGGTATTGTTTCTAAGGGTGTAGAAAGTACCATCCGTAATATTGGTCGTCTTTCAAGAGAGGGAATGAAAGAAACGGATAAAGAAATTATTAAAATTATGTGTGATTAATAAAAATACCTTGAAAAAGGTATTTTTTGAATAAATAATTGTTTTCTTTTGACACCACAGATTGAGATAAAGAAAAATAAAGAAATTTATAAATAATTATGTTATAATACGTTTCAGGAGTGTGATGATATGAGTTATGAAGTTGTTCTTGATGAATTTCAAGGTCCGTTAGATCTTCTGTTACATTTAATTAAAGAAAAGGAAATGGATTTAGAATCATTAGAAGTTTCTGTTATTACTGATCAATATTTAGCTTATATAGATCAAATGGATCCTGATCAATTAGAAACAATGTCTGAGTATCTTGTCATGGCAGCACAATTAATTGAAATGAAAAGTAAACTTTTATTACCTAATGAAAAAGTTGAACTTGAAGATGATTATCAAGAAGATCCAAGAGAACAATTGATTAGACGCTTAATTGAATATAAAAAATATAAAGACGTTTTAGATGAATTTAGAGATTGTTATGAACATCGTCAAACACTTCATACCAAGGCACCAGCATTAATGGATGATTATATTGTTGATACGACAGAAATGATTCCTCAAGACTTAGAGGTTTATGATTTAATCAGAGCAATGCAAAAAATGTTTCAAAGAAAAGCATTGATGGCTCCTTTGGAATCAAAGATAGCCCGTGTTGAGATTTCGATTGAGGATAGAAGTGATCAAATCCGTCAGTATTTTCGATTACATAAGAATCAAAGAGTAGATTTTGAAGAATTATTTGATGAACCAAGTCGTACTTTCTTTGTTGTTACGTTTTTATCTATTTTGGTATTGGTTAATACGAATGAATTAGTTATTGAACAAGAAGGTAATTTTGAAAAAATATATTTAAAGGAGAGAAATTAATGGAGCATAATGAGTTATTAAGTATCATTGAAGGAATGTTATTTCTTTCTGGAGATGAAGGATTAACCATTAAACAAATCTCATCAGTTTTACAATTAAGTAAAAAAGAGACAATAGATTGTCTTGATGAATTAATACAAATTGAAAATGAAAGAGAAATTAAAGGATTTGAATTGGTGAATTTTGGTGGTGTCTATAAATTTGCAACGCTTTCTAAGCATCATGAATACTATCAGCGAATGGTAGAACAAAATGAAAATAGTTTATCTAATGCGGCTTTAGAAACACTAGCTATTATTGCTTATAATCAGCCAATTACACGTGTACATATAGAAGAAATCCGCGGTGTAGGATGTGATGCAATGATTCGTAAATTAGTGGCTAAAGCTTTGATTAAAGAAGTAGGGAGAGAAGATACCCCTGGGAAACCTATTTTATATGGGGTAACTGATGAATTTATGGATGCATTTTCATTAACTTCATTAGATGAGTTACCTGAATTAAAGGAAATGAAAGAAAACTTTGATCAAGATGATATTTTTAATACGAAATATACAGAGGATATATCTGAGGAACAATAGTTCCTTTTTTTATTTCAAATTTTGACTTTTTATTTTTTAGATAGACAAATTTTGTCTATCTTATTTATTATACTATATAATAGAGATAGGAGATAATGTTATGACAAATTTGAAACTAGATAGAGTATTAGAACTATTTTTAAGAGGATTAAGAGGGGAAAATTTATCAGCAAAAAAACTTGCTGATGAATATCATGTTTCATCTAGAAGTATTACCAGAGATATTAGTTCGTTAGAGGATTTTTTAGCTGATCATAGGGATTTGTTAGGAAATGCATATTTGGAATATAGTCATAGTGATCATACTTATCAATTGGTTTTAGATGAATTTCTTACTAATAAAGAATTACTTGCTATGATTAAATGTTTAATAGGAACAAGAGCTTTTAGTAAAGAAGAATTATTAAAAATTATAGGTAAATTAAAGAAATATACAACGGTTAATGATCGAGCAAAATTTAACAAAATAGTTAATAACGAAATCTATTGCTATAAAGAAATACATTTTGATTGTCAATCAGTTATTGATTTGATTTATGATTTAACAGAGTATATTAATACATGCCGAAAAATAACAATTACCTATAATAAAATGTCTAGAGAAACAGTGAAAAGAAAAATTTGCCCTCTTGCTATTATGTTCAGTGAATATTATTTTTACCTAATTGCATCCATAGATGGTGATGAGGAGAATGTTCCTAGATATTTTAGAATTGATAGAATAATTGGAATTGTTTGTCATCGTGAAAATTTTAGTAGAACATTAGATTTTAATGAAGGCGAACTAAGAAATTTAAGTCAGTTTATGTGGCCGGGGAAACGACAAAAAGTTGTATTTGAATTTACAGGACCATCATATCAGGCGATTCTAGATAAATTACATACTGCTAAAATATTATCAATTCATAATGGAGTTTATACAATTGAAGCTGATGTCTATGGTGATGGTATTAAAATGTATCTTTTGTCTCAAGGTTCATGGGTGAAAGTTATTTCACCGCAATCGTTTGTTGAAGAAATGAAGGATGAGATTAGGAAGATGAATAATTTATATGAGAAAGGTGGTGAAGAAAATGGATAGGAATGGAGAACTTGAAGGGAAAATCGATGAGTTAATGTGTAATATAGAAGATAATTTAAATCAAATAGAAGAACTTGAAGAACGAGTTGATAAAGTTATTGAATATACTGATAATGTAGAAAAATATGTTAATGAATTTGATAATGAATTTGAAAATATAACAAGACTTAATAAAACTGATGTGAAATTTTTAATGCTAGCCGTTGCCCTTCAATGTGTTAGACAGTATTTTACACCACTTATGCTTGAATCATCGAGATTAAATGATAAACAGGCAGCAGAAAAGGTAAAAAAGGATAAAGAAAGTTCTGATAGACATCATCGTCTTTATAAACCAACCTTGGAAGAAATTATTGCAAATCCAGTTCCATTTGATGCTATTTATGGAGGAAAAAAATTTGATTTAAAACTAAACGGAAATAATCATCGAGCTAAGACTTTAGGACATGATCCTATACTTGGATTAGTTTTTGGAACAGCAAATATAGCAACAAGTACAGTTACTATGTATAATTTTTCAAGTTATCATGTGAAAACTGGTCAAATATTAACTGGAGCTAAAAGAGATCAGATTACATCTCATGCAAATACTCCTAAAATATTTCTAGAAGTAGAGGATAAGTTGATATCTCAGGGGATGGATGGAAAAACGATTATGATTGCTTCATTACTTAAAGAAATTAAACATTTACAATCTGATAAGGATAGTATAATTGGGTTACATTTACCTTTTGTATCAGCTATATCACCGGATTTAGCACAAAAACTGTCAAAATATGGATTGGATTTCACAAACTTACTAAGTGTTTCAAAACAAGCAGTTGGAAGCATTTTGGTTAATTTTGTAATATCATGCTTACATGGATTATGTTTTAATGAGAAAAAGGATGATCAAGTCATATATAAATTGAAAACCAAAAAAATTATTGCCTATTCAAATTTAATAGCAACTTCAAGCAATATACTTTATGTTTTGTTTACTAAAGATTTAAAAAGAGCAGATATTGGTGGTATGATGGTCACTTTATATGAAGTTGTATCGTGTGTAGAAATGCAAAAAAAATTAGAAGAAGAATTTATTGCGAATAAATGGTATGAAAAAATAATGGAGGTATAAAAATGAGCAAAGAAAGTGAAAGTTTTAAAAGAGGTATGGTAGCCGGAGTAAAACCTTTAAGTGAAAAATTTGAGGAGTTTAAAAATGAGTATATTAGAATTAATAATATTACTCAAAAAAATCAATTAGATTTAGGTCGTTTGATGAATGAATTTATTAAAAAGTTGAATGAATTTGAACGAAAAGAAATATTAGGTTTATCAAATAATAATGTATTAAGTCTTTATAATGATAATGAAAAAAGTATTCTTGTGAATACAATATATACATTAATGAATCAATCAAATGAAAGTCAAAAAAAGTATTATTCTAATCTACAAAAATCTTTAGGAATTGATAATCCTAACGAATTAACGGATAGTTCTCAAGTAGAACATATTGAATCAGATGAAAAACAATACGAATTCTTAATGATTATATTAGAGTTTGGATATTTACAATATCATTCTTTTGATTTTTTAGAAGATATTCACTATGCATCATTACTTTATTATATAAAACACAGTGAAAAAGACCTGGATGAACTTAAAGTAAAAATACAAATTAAATATAATAAATTAGGTGAAGAATTTTTCTGTGATAGATTTTTGGAAAAGTATTATGATGATTTTAATGAATCTATTGAAGATGATAAAGCAAAAGAGAAACCTTTTGATTGCTTGAAGAAAATAGTAGATGGCAGAATAGGAAAAATATGCGATTCTAGTTATATTGTTACTGAGGAAGAAAAAATAAAAGAATTGGCTTATGATTATGGGTATCCTGCATTAAATAGTATACTTGGATGTATTCATATAAAATTGAATAAATTGAAAATTAAAACTATAGAAGATGTTACGATTATTTTTACAACAAGGGGAATGTGGTATAGGAATAAAGGGTATTTTACTTATGTTGTATATAAAGATATTGAAGATAGAGAATATAGCAGAATTAACAATGATGAAAAATTAAAATTGACGTTTATAGATTCTTTTAGTCAAAAGAAATTAAATATTGATATTTCACATAAGTGTTTGTGTGAAAGTGAATTATCTATACTTTTAAAGGAACTAAAAGACAAAGTAGAAGAAAATTATGATATTGATGATAGAATACATAATATTACTGATTATGATTTAGAAGTAAGGTTATTATTTGCTAAATTAATGATTAATTATATAAAAGAATGTAATTTACCTTATGGATATATTATGTTTGTTTTAAGTGAATTGAATTTATTGGAAAAACAGCTATTAAGAAAATGTAATCATTATTTTGAAGATAATTTACAAAGTGATGATCAATTAATAGAACAAATTACTCAGTTAGTTGATGAAAATTCTAAAGCTTCAGTTTTTACAGCTTTTATGCAAATGTGTATTTTTGTTGCCTATCTAGAAGATAAAGCTTTGAAAAATGAAAAGCTTGATTATATTAATAGATTAGGAAATAAATTGGAATTTGATAATGATATGATGGCAACGATTCATAATTGTTCATCCTTATTATTAAAAATTGTTTATGATGAAATATCATTAAAAGATTATATAAAAATTGCTTCAAAATTGCATGAAAATATTGAAAAATCATATATCTCTCTTGAGGTAATATTAGGTTATAAGGAAGCATATTTTTTAAAACAATTAATCCTACATGATTCATTAACTAATGATATAAAAAACGATATTCAAAAAGAACTTGGGGTTAATCTAGATTTTAATTATGATAATCCTCTAAATACTGTTTCTTCAAGTATTGTTAACACAAGCAAAAATCATCCTATTGTAACAGGGGTTACAATAGGTCTTAATCCTGTTTCTTTTATTGTATTAACAAGTTGTATCGTATTACAAAGTGTAAATTTTATGCAACATATGTTCTCGTTAGCAAATAAAAATCTTATAAAGAAGGGGCTTATAGATTACTATAAGAAATCAATAGATAGATATGTTCAATTTGATTCGCTGTTAGATTATAAAAGTATATCTAAATTACTAAAATTAAAAGATAGCTTTAAATGAAATTATAATTAAATAAAAAACAATGGAATAATTATGATAAATCCATTGTTTTTTTATTGGGTCTCTAAATTTCCGCGGGGTTTGTAAAAACGAGTCAATGAACAAGGGAGAATAAGATGTTTGAATTTTATTTGACATCGTAGTTAGTCTATGCTAACATATGCAACTGTGATAAGTTAGTTTTAACTAACCGAAAGGAGGATGCGATGTTTGATAAAAGATTATTGAGAGCAGTTCCTAAGACAAAAACGTTTGTGATGAAACAAGTGATGAGTCAATGGATTGCTTTATTAATGAATATTGTTTTTACAATAATGATTTGTTTTCTTTTTACTTTTTTGTTAGAAAAGCGATTAGAAATGAAACATCTGATATATGTTGGAATGATTATGATTGTCATTTTAAGTATTCGAGCTAAAGCTTTGAAGAAAGCAATTCTTTTTTCTTTTGAAGGAGCAAATCTTGTGAAAAAGATTTTAAGACAGCGTCTTTTTGAAAAGGTTTTAAGTTTAGGAAATCATTATCATGAGGCTGTATCAACAAGTGAATTAGTACAGTTATCAGTTGAAGGAATTAATCAATTAGAAACTTATTTTGCGTTATATTTACCTCAATTGTTTTATAGTGTTTTAGCCCCAATAACACTGTTTATTGTCATTTCGTTTTTTGATATCAAAAGTGCTTTTATCCTTTTTCTATGTGTTCCATTGATACCTTTATCCATTATTTGTGTACAGAAGTTTGCTAAGAAATTACTTTCAAAGTATTGGAATAGTTATACAACACTAGGAGATAGTTTTTTAGAAAACTTACAAGGCTTAACAACTTTTAAAATCTATCAAAGTGATGGATTTAAGCAACGACAAATGTATCAAGAAGCTCAAAATTTTAGAAAAGTGACAATGCGTGTATTAATTATGCAATTGAATAGTATCAGTATTATGGATATTGTGGCTTATGGTGGAGCTGGTTTAGGAAGTTATATGGGGATAAGTCATTATATGAATGAAAGTATTAGTTTATTTGGAGCTTTATTAATTATTTTACTGTCATTTGAATTTTTTATTCCCCTTCGTCAATTAGGTTCATTTTTTCATATCGCGATGAATGGGATGGCAGCCAGTGATAAAATTTTTAAAATATTGGATATTGAAAATAAACATCAAGGAAAAGAAATGTTAAAACAAGATTTATTAAATATAGAATTTTCCCATTTATCTTTTCAATATGATAAACGACCTATTTTAAAAGACATATCTTTTAAAATCCAAGCTGGACAATTTATTGGTATTGTTGGTGAAAGTGGTTCAGGGAAAAGTACAATTGCAAAATTAGTTATGGGAAATTATCAGCATTATGATGGATCTTTATTGATTCAAAATCAAGAAAGATACGATATTGCGGATACATCATTTTTAAAAAGAGTCATGTATATAACCCATGAACCCATGATATTCAAAGGTACACTAAGAGATAATCTTGATTTTTATCATCAGTATAGGGATGAAGAATTATATTTAGCTTTAAAGAAAGTTTCTTTAAATCAATATTTTAAACAGTTAGAAGGATTGGACACATTGATACTTGAAGCAGGAAGTAATTTATCTGGTGGACAAAGACAACGCATCAATTTAGCTAGAGCTCTTTTGGCTGATAGTGAGATTTATATTTTTGATGAGGCAACGAGTCAAATTGATGTTGAAAGTGAAGAAAATATTATTGCAATTATCAAAGAATTGGCACGTACAAAAACCATTATTATGATTACTCATCGTTTAAGTACAGTGACTGATTGTGATGAAATATTAGTCATGCAAAAAGGACAATTGATTGAAAGAGGTAAACATCAAAAATTAATGCTAGAAAATGGTGTTTATCAAAAACTCTTTTATCAACAAAAAGAATTGGAGGCATATCAAGGATGAAAAAAGAACTCAATAATTTTCAAGTTGTATGGCGCATGATGAAGCTTGTAAAACCATTAGTTTTACCAATGTGTTTAGCGATTATCATGGGAGTTGTTGGTTTCCTTTGTGCAATTGGTATCCCCGTTTTATCAGCTATGGCATTATTCCAATTGGTAGGGATGTATCCTCATTTACCGCTTTCATCATTATTAATAATCTTATTAGTGATGGCTTTATTAAGAGGTGTTTTCCATTATATAGAACAAGCGGCTAATCATTATATTGCTTTTAAATTATTAGCAATTATCCGTGATCACGTTTATACTGCTTTAAGACGATTAGCACCAGCTAAGTTAGATGGAAAGGATAAAGGAAATTTAATTTCACTGATTACAAATGATATAGAATTATTGGAAGTTTTCTATGCTCATACAATATCTCCAGTGTTTATTGCGATGATAACTTCATTGATTTTATTGAAATTCTTTGCACATATGCATATCTTGGCAATGTTCATTGCCTTGATAGCATATTTGATAATGGCAATTGTTATTCCTTTTTATGTTAATCACAAAGGAAAAGAAATTGGTCAAAAAAATCGTGATGAAATAGGGAATATGAGTACTTATATTTTAGAAAGTTTAAGCGGTTTATCAACTTTATTACAATATGATATTGGTGGTTTACGTAAACAAAGAATGTTAGAAAAAAATGATGAGTTAGAAACTTTACAAAGACAAATGAAAGATGTTGAATCAGTGCAAGTTGTGATGTCACAACTGCTTATCTCACTTTTTTCTATCATTATGTTTATCGCTATGTTTATTTTACAACAACAAGGTATTGTAAGTGTTTTTGATACAATCATGGCAACAATTTTGATGCTTTCAAGTTTTGGTCCAGTGATGGCTTTATCTCATTTAGCTAATAATCTGTTATCAACATTAAGTAGTGGACGTAGAGTGATAGCGATTCTTGATGAAAAAGAATTGATAAAGGATGTTGTTGATCAGCCAACAATATCATTTGATGATATTGAAATTGATGATTTAAATTTTGCCTATGAAGATGAAATTATTTTAAAAAATTTGAACTTAACGCTTACTAAAAATCAAATCACTGGAATTGTTGGAAAAAGTGGAAGTGGTAAGTCAACTTTACTTAAATTAATTATGCGTTTTTATGATCCAACCAGTGGCCAAATTTCTATTCATGATTGTGATTTGAAAAAGATTAACACAGCCAATATGCGCGCAATGTTTGCCTATGTAACCCAAGAAACAATACTTTTTCATGATACAATTCTTAACAATATAAAAATAGCTAAATTAGATGCTACAGATGATGAAATTTATCAGGCATGTCAAAAAGCGAGTATCCATGATTTTATAATGAGTTTACCGGCTGGTTATCAAACACAATTGAGTGAATTAGGAGCGTCTTTATCCGGTGGAGAAAGACAAAGAATTGCATTAGCTCGGGCTTTCTTAAGTGATGCACCATGTATTTTATTAGATGAACCAACCAGTCATTTGGATGTGTTAAATGAAGCAATTATTTTAAAATCCTTACAACAACAAAAAGACAAAACAATGATATTGGTAACTCATCGTGAATCAACTATGAGGATTGCTCAACAAATGATTCATATGAATCAAGGAAGGGCAAGTTAATGAATTTACAAGCAAAAAGACAAAAAGAAATCAAAATTGTTATTTCAATGATTCAACTTTATTGTCGACATCATGATGATATTGATGAACAAGAATTAATTCAATATGCAACAAGCCGAATTGAAAAATGTCCAATGATGAAAGATAAAACATTTTGCAGTCGTTGCAAGATTCATTGTTATGAAAAAAAGATGCAAGAAAAAATAAAAAAAGTCATGCGTTATAGTGGTCCAAGAATGATTTTTCATCATCCTTTATTAACTATTCGTCATGCTTTACATATCTAGGAGACAATTATGAAATATATTTACTTTATACTTGGAATGATTTGTTTTATTTTAGCTACTATTGGCGTTATTTTACCGATTCTTCCAACCACTCCATTTTTACTCGTTGCGGCTTTTTGTTTTAGTCGAAGTTCCTATCGTATTAACAATTGGTTTTTATCAACGAAACTCTATCAAGAGCATTTAGATTCGTTTATTAAACAAAGAGCCATGACTTTAAAAACAAAAATCTATATTTTAAGTTTTGCCAGCATTATGTTAGCATTTCCTTTATTTTTATCACAAAATGTTTATATCAGAATCTTCATTATCCTACTTTATATCTTTAAGTATTATTACTTTACTTTTAAAATTAAAACGATTCAAAGTAAAAAAATATTATAAAACAAAAAGCCCTTATGATTTTGCATAAGGACTTTTTACGGTTTATTCTGATACAACAGTAACGTTAGCTGCTTGAGGACCTCTATCTCCTTCAACGATGTCAAATTCAACAGTTTGTCCTTCTTCTAAAGTTTTAAATCCATCAGCTTTAATTGCAGAGAAATGTACGAAAATATCTCTTGCTTCACCTTCAAGAGTAATGAAACCATACCCTTTATCAGATTTAAACCATTTTACTTTACCTGTACTCATTATGAAGTACCTCCTTCAATGTTTCGCAAAAAAATAGTACTTCATTTCTAAACCATTATTAAAGAATCTTTAATACCTTTTGAAAATACGTGCTATGTTCCTTTGCTAAAAACATTATAACATACTCTTTTTGTGCATACAAGTTCTTGTTGACTTTGAAAAATAAATGGGTATCATTTAATTATGGAAAAGAAAAGGTGGGAATCATATGTTAGAAAAATATGCAGAATTACTTGTTAAACAAGGGGTTAATTTACAACCTGGTCAGGAATTGGTCATTGATTCATCAATTGAATGTTTCGAACTTGTGCGTGCAGTCGCTAAAGTGGCTTATGAAGTTGGAGCAAAGGATGTTATTGTCAATTATACTGATGAAAAAATTTCACGTTTACGTTATGAAAATTGCGATATTGAACATTTTGCTACAATACCACAATATATCATAGAATTAAAAAATCAATATGCTTTAAAACATGCGGCAGTTTTATCTATAACTTCAAGTGATCCTGAAGCAATGAAAGGGATTGATCCTTTAAAAATTCAAACTTATCGCAAAGCATTAAAAACAGCTTGTTCAACATTTTATGATCATTTAGATTTAGGAATTGATAGATGGTGTATTGCTGGTGCACCTAGTGTTGCCTGGGCCAATAAAGTATTTCCTGATATGAGTGATAAAGAAGCTGTTAATGCTTTATGGCAAGCTATTTATAAAGTTACACGTTGCAATCAAGATAATCCAATTGAAGCTTGGAATGAACATCGTCATTCTTTTGAAAAACGTGTTCAAATCCTTAATGAGAAAAAAATCAAATCATTGCATTATACAAATCAATTAGGAACTGATTTAACAATTGGTATGAATAAGGGATATTTATTTGCTGGTGGGGGAAGCTATACAACAGATGGTATTTATTCTTTCCCTAATATTCCAACGGAAGAAATTTTTACATCGCCAAATAAAAATCAAGTTGATGGAATTGTTTATAGTTCTATGCCACTTAATTTCAATGGAAATATTATTGATGAATTTTCTATTACTTTTAAAGAGGGACGTATTGTTGATTACAGTGCTAAAGAAGGTTACGACGTTTTAAAAAGTATTATAGAAACTGATGAAGGAAGTCATTATTTGGGTGAAGTGGCATTAGTTCCTTATGCTTCACCAATTAGAGAGCTAGGAATCTTATTCTACAATACATTGTTTGATGAAAATGCTTCTTGTCATTTAGCAATTGGAAGGGGATTTTCTGAATGTATTGAAAATGGTTTAGAAATGAATAAAGAACAATTATTTGAAAAAGGAATCAATGATTCTTTAACTCATGTTGATTTTATGATTGGGACAAAAGATTTATCAATTGTTGCAACATTGGAGAATGGTGAAGAATTTATTATCTTCAAAGATGGAAACTTTGCATTTTAAAATTGACAAATTCAATGTTTTTCAGTAATATTTAGACTTAAAGCGACATAAAGGAGGGAGAACATGTCAGATTTTATTGAAGAAGTTAAAAAACGTAGAACATTTGCGATTATTTCCCATCCCGATGCTGGGAAAACAACTTTAACAGAAAAATTCCTTCTTTATGGAGGAGCAATCCAAGAAGCTGGAATGGTTAAAGGAAAAAGACAGTCAAAACATGCTGTAAGTGACTGGATGGAAATTGAAAAACAAAGAGGAATTTCTGTTACATCATCTGTTTTACAATTTAATTATGATGGTTTTTGTATTAATATTCTTGATACACCAGGCCATCAGGATTTCTCTGAAGATACTTATCGTACTTTAATGGCTGCGGATAGTGCAGTCATGGTTATTGATGGTTCTAAAGGGGTCGAAGATCAAACAAGAAAATTGTTTAAAGTTTGTGCAATGCGCCATATTCCAATCTTTACTTTTATTAATAAAATGGATAGAGAAGCAAAAGATCCTTATGAATTAATGGAAGAAATTGAAAGAGAATTAGGTGTTGAAACTTGTGCAGTCAATTGGCCAATTGGTTGTGGAAAAGATTTCAAAGGTGTGTATGAGCGTAAGAAAGAAGAAGTTATCCGTTTTATGCCTGTACAAGGTGGTAAAAAGGAAGTCGATGTTGAAATTTGTGATGCTCATGATGAAAGCTTAAAAGAAAAAATTGGTGATCTTTTATATCAGCAATTACAAGATGATATTGAGCTATTAGATGGTGCAGGTGCTGAGTTTGATTTAGAACGTGTACAACGTGGTGAATTATCACCTGTTTGTTTTGGTTCAGCTTTAACTAATTTTGGGGTTGAACCATTCTTAAAACATTTCTTAGATATGACAACATCACCACTTCCAAGAAATAGTAATATTGGTGAAATTGATCCGTTATCTGAAGATTTCAGTGCTTTTGTTTTCAAGATTCAGGCAAATATGAATAAGGCACATCGTGATAGAATGGCTTTCATGCGTATTTGTTCAGGTAAATTTACGAAGGGAATGGAAGTTTTTCATTACCAAGGAAATAAAAAGATTAAGTTAAATCAGTCTAAACAAATTATGGCTGAAAATAGAGAAGAAGTTGAAGAAGCTTATTCAGGAGATATTATTGGAGTCTTTGATCCAGGTATTTTCTCTATTGGTGATACAATTTGTATGCCAAAAAATAAATTTGCTTATGAAGGGATTCCAACATTTGCTCCTGAACATTTTGCGATGATAAGAAATACTGATACCATGAAACGTAAACAGTTTGTTAAAGGTGTTGAACAAATTGCTCAAGAAGGGGCTATTCAAATCTTTACTGAACTTGGTGGTGGTATGGAAGAAATTATTGTTGGTGTTGTTGGGGTTTTACAATTTGAAGTATTGGCTTATCGTTTGAAAAATGAATACAATGTTGATATCGTTAATACACCATTGCCATATCAATATATTCGTTGGATTAAAAATAAAGAAATTGATCTGAAGAAGTTAAATCTTTCTTCTGATACAAAGAAAGTTCAAGATTTAAAAGGACAATATTTATTGTTGTTTTCTAACGAATGGGGTGTTCGTTGGGCAAATGATAAAAACCCAGATTTACAGCTTGCTGAATTTTCCAATAATTAGTAATGAGCTTACTTTTAAAAGTAAGCTTTTTTCTTGTGAAAAACTTATTAATGTGAAAATGGTTAGGTGCCTTTTTTGTCAGTACAAAAAGTGATAAAATACTCTTGAAGGAGGTGTCACTTATGGCTAATGATGGAAAACGAACATATTGTCGTTGTATTGAAGAAATGACAATGATTATTGGTAAAGAAGAAACCGTTCTTTTTGAGTTTAAAGAAGTTTATCCTTGTATGATTAGAACAAGTGACACAGAAATGAATTATTATAAAATTTATGGGGAAGAATTTGCCTTAAGTTGTAGTGAACAAGAGTTTAAAGAACATTTTAAATTAATTTTACACCAACCAATCAAGTAGATTTTTGAAGATGGGTTTGTTTTTTAGTAAAAATATGGTATGATGTCAAGAGAAAGGGTGATGATTTTGGCGAAAAAAACATTTGAAATATCAAATATCCACTCTGTTGAGGAGTTAAATAATTTAAGTTTAGAACTCAATTCTAAAGAACAGGTTTCACATATTAAAGTCAATAAGGATAATATTGTCTTTAATTGTATAGATATTGATGCATTGTCTCATTTGATTCAAAATATAAATAAAGAATTAATTGTTAAAGAAGTTGTTGATGGACAAAAGCGTCAATATGATTTTGCACAAAAAAAAGAAAGTAAACATTATTTTATGTTTAAAAATATGATTACTGAAGATGATATTTATGTTTTAGTCAAACGTCTTGAAGAAGATCAAAGATATCATGATGTTTATTATGATTCACAAAATAAAGTCTTAATGTTAGTATCTTCACAACGTGATGTTTTAAGTCTATTACGTAAAGAATTATTTAAGATTAATCCATCTATTGAAATTATTGAACATCGTAAACCTATTCGTTCACAAGATGTTTTTAATCAAAAATATTTAAATACTTATATTCGTATTGGTATTTTACTTGTTGTTTTTTCATTAGCGTTAATTACTTCTAAAGATCATAGTCAAGTGACACCATTTTTATGGTTAGCAACGATGTTAGTTTTAGCTGAGCCATTGTTGAAAAGAGTATGGACAAAATTACGTCATAATAATTTCTTAGATGAAGATGTTTTGGTTCTATGTGCTTTATTGATGGGAATTGCTTCAGGTGTATATGTTGAAACATGTCTTGCAGTGATATTATATCAAGTGGCTGGACCTATTTTGACAAAGGTATTAGAGCGCTCTTTACATAAAATTGATCAGGCTGTCACAATGCCGGAAAGAGGTATGAGAGTTCAACAAGATACAAGTGAAGAAGTTTCACTTTATGATGTTGAGATTGGCGATGTGCTTGAAATTAAACCTGGGGAAACAATTCCAATTCCTGGAGTTATTGTTAAAGGAAGTACGAAGTTAAATACTTATTCAAATACAAGTACTTATGAATTGGTTGATGTAAGTGATCATAGTGAAGTTCATAGTGGAGATGTCAATGCTGGTGAAAATTCTATTCATATTCAAGTTAATGAAACTTATGAAAGTTCTAACTTGAATGAATTAATGAATATTGCGAGTGTTGCGCCTGTATATGAGTCAAAAATTGAACAATATACAAAAATCCTTTCCCGTTTTTATACACCTGTAATGGTAACTTTAGGGATTGTTTTGGGTATTATTTTACCAATCGTTAGTTTTGATGAGTATGGTCAATATATTCATGTTGGAGCAATTTTATTGATTTTATCTGGGGCTTTATCAAGTGATCAGTCAACTGCAATTGGGATGTTAGCAGGATTTGCTAAGGCTTTTGAAAGTGGTATTATTGTTGAATCATCTTTAGGATTGGATTCTGTTAATGCTGCTCAAACAATTGTTTATGATCGTTTTGATGGTGTTGAGGTAACCGAAGAAGAATTGGATTTATTTAAGAAGTTATCTCATATGGGAAGAACTTTGGTTATTTTTAATGATGGGCCAGTGGCTTTAGAGAATGATCAATATACAATTTATAATGATTTAACTGTTGAAGAAAAATTAGAAAAGATGGATTCTTTAATTGGACCAATTGTTTATATTGGTGATAGTTTTAAAGATATTGTTCTTTTACAAAAGAGTTATGTTGGAATTTCACGTGGTGGTTTAGCTGATTCTAAGGTTGTTGAAAATAGTGATATTGTTTTAATTGATTCTGATTTGAATAAAGTTTATGAGACTTTCTTAATTGCTAGAAAGATGCGTACCATTGCTGTAGGTAATAATATTTTAACGATTTTTATGAAATTGGCTGTTTTAGTTGCTGTTATTTCATTTACGGCTTTACCATTATGGATTGCTATTTTGGTTGAAATGATGGTTAGTGCTTTTGTTATGAGTAGTTCAACATTTATTTTAGAGTAGAATTTTTCTACTCTTTTTTTGGAGGAATGGATAATGAAAATTGTTGTTGCACCAGATTCTTTTAAAGAAAGTATGAGTGCTATTGAAGCCAGTGAGGCGATTTTTGAAGCCTTAGATGCTTATGGTATTGAGAGTGTATTAACGCCTTTAGCTGATGGGGGTGAAGGAACGTTAGAAACATTAGTTAGTGCTATGAATGGAAAAATAGAAACCTATTGGGTAAAAGGTGTAAGGTTAGAAAAAAGAGCAGTTGCTGTTGGATATGTGGATGATATTGCGATTATTGAATGTGCGAAGGTTTGTGGTTTGGAGTTATTAACAGAAGATCAAAAGAATCCTTATCATACTTCAACTTATGGATTAGGTGAATTGATTTTAAAAGCACTTGATCACCATGTGAAAAAGCTTATGATTTGTTTAGGTGGAAGTGCTACAAATGATGGTGGAATAGGAATGATGAGTGCTTTAGGTGTTCAGTTTTTAGATGAACACAATAAAAATGTTATACCAACAATGGCTGGACTTGCTCATATTCAAACAATAGATGTGTCTTTGTTAGATGAACGTTTAAAAAATGTTGAGATTATAGGAGTTTGTGATGTTACCAATCCATTATGTGGAGACAATGGTGCAACTTATATTTATGGCGGACAAAAGGGTGTAAAACAAACAGAAATGGCAACCATTGATAAGGCAATGAAAGACTATGCTAAAAAAGTTGATGAAATTTATAATTATGATTATCAAAATCAACCAGGAACTGGAGCGGCTGGAGGTTTAGGTTATGCTTTATGTGCCTTTTGTCAAGCAAAGTTATTACCTGGTTTTGAAGTTGTTAGTGAAATTGTTGAATTAGAAAAACATATTGCAAAGTGTGATAAGGTTATTGTAGGTGAAGGAAAGATTGATAAACAAACACAATATGGAAAGACACCTTATGGTGTTTTAAAGATTGCACAAAAATATCATAAAGATGTTTTTGCCTTTGCTGGTAAGGTTGAAGATCTTGATGTTTTAAAGGCTTTAGGTTTTAAAAATGTTTACGCAATTAGCCCTGAGGATATGCCTTTATCAATGGCTTTAAAAAAGGGAAAAGAGAATCTTTGTCAATGTGTAAAAGCACATATGGAGGATATTAAAAATGAAGTATAAAGTTGATAAGGCCATGCCTTTAATGGAATTTTTATTAGAAGTTACACATAAGAAAAGAAATGATATTAAGAATTTATTGAAATTTGAAAATATTTATGTTGATGGGTCTATTCAAACTTATTATGCATATGCTTTACAGGTAGGACAAATAGTTGAAATCAATGCAAAGAAAGAAAGTTTGCCTTTTTCAATTCTTTATGAAGATAAAGAATTGATTGTTATTGATAAACCATGTGGATTATTAAGTGAACAAACAGCTAAAGAGAGTCAAAAGACGGCTTATTATATTGTGAAACAATATTTAGCTAAGAAAAAGGAAAATATTTTTTTGGTTCATCGTTTAGATCAATATACATCTGGTATTTTAATGTTTGTTAAATCGAAGAAGCTTTATGATTTATTAACTCATGATTGGAATAAATATATAAAAGTCAGAGGATATATTGCTATTGTAGAAGGAAAAATGAAACAACCAAAAGGAACAATTGAAAATTATCTTGCTGAATCTAAAACACAAAATGTTTATATTACAAGCAAAGACAAAGGGAAAAAAGCAATTACTCATTATAAAGTCATTCAATCGAATAGACAATATAGTATGTTAGAAGTCTATTTAGATACAGGTCGTAAGAATCAAATTCGTGTTCATTTATCTTCATTACATCATCCAATTATCGGTGATGATAAATATGGGGCACACACCAATCCAATCAAAAGATTAGGATTACACGCTCATGAATTAATGTTTATTCATCCTTTAACTCATAAAGAAATGCGTTTTATTTCAAAAACGCCAGCGTCTTTTCAAAAACTTTTTAAAAAAGGTTGACATATGCGATAAAATTCGTTATGATGTACCAGTAAATGAAAAGTAGTGGAAAGAAGAAGTGCCTGCTTCTCGCCTGAGTGTCTATAACGCTAGGCAAATGTCACTAAGATACTTATCTTAATGTCAATGTGGGTACTTATGTGCTCACTTTTTATTTGTACTACAAAATTTATAGGAGGTGGCTATTATTAGCAAGTATAACAACCAATCAACAAATGATGACTTGGTAAATGAAAAAATTCGTTTTAAAGAAGTTTTGGTAATTGATCAAAACGGTGACCAATTAGGCGTGATGTCTCGTAATGCAGCCATTAATACTGCTTATGATGCAAACTTAGATTTAGTCTGTGTGGCACCAAAAGCCAAGACACCAGTATGTCGTATTATGGACTATGGAAAATATCGTTTTGAGCAACAAAAGAAACAAAAAGAAATGAAGAAAAATTCCAAGGTTGTCTCTTTAAAAGAAACACAATTATCACCAACAATTGATGTCCATGATAAGAATGTGAAGTTAAAAAGAACTTTAAAATGGCTTGAAGCTGGTGATAAGGTAAAAATCGCTGTTCGTTTTAGAGGTAGACAATTAGCTCACATTGATATTGGTCAAAAAATACTAGATGACTTCGTTGCTGAATGTGCTGATTATTGTGTTGTTGAAAAACCAGCGAAACTAGAAGGACGAACATTGACTGCTATATTAGCACCAAAGAAGAAATAACAGGAGGACAGAATTATGCCAAAAATGAAATCTCACAGTGGTCTTAAAAAACGTTTAAAAAGAACAGGTTCAGGTAAATTAAAACGTGGACATGCGTATGTTTCACATTTATCTCATAACAAGACTCATAAACAAAAGAAACACTTAGCAAAAGCAGCTTTAGTACACCCTTCAGATATGAAGCGTATTAAATCAAGATTACAAGGGTAATTGAAATAGGAGGAAAGAAATATGGCAAGAGTTAAAGGTGGATATACAACTAGACGTAGAAGAAAGAAAGTCTTAAAATTAGCCAAAGGATACTTTGGTTCTAAGCATACATTATATAAAACAGCTCATGAACAAGTCATGAACTCATTAGAATATGCTTATAGAGATAGAAGAAATTTAAAACGTGAAATGAGAAAATTATGGATTGCACGTATTAACGCTGCAGCTAGAATGAATGACATTTCATATTCTCAATTAATGCATGGTTTAAAATTAGCTAATGTTGAAATCAACAGAAAAATGTTATCAGAAATCGCTATTGCTGATCCTAAAGGATTTACTGCAATTGTAGATACTGCTAAAAAAGCTTTAGAAAAATAATGATTAAAGAGGCTAGAGAGAGGCCTCTTTTTTATTTTGTTGACTGTTTTATGTATTCGTTTTATACTTATAAATATGGGTTTATAAGGAGTTGGAATGGATGGGAACTTTGAAGTTTTCGCTTAAGATGTTGAAAAAAGAGTATAAGAAAAGTTTGATTTATATTTTGACATTATGTTTGACAATTGCTGTGACTTTTTTATTTTTTAATATTATTGATAATACATATTTAATGGAAAAAACAACAATGTCGCAACAAATGGTCATGGATATACCTTTTTCTACAACTTTATCTTTTATTATTATTATCTTTTGTGCTTTTATGATTATTTTTGCTAATAATTTTTATATTTCTAGAAAGACAAAAGAGATTGCTATTATGACAATGTCAGGATCAGGTTTTATTGATACAACAATGTATTTATTTTATCAAAATTTTGTGATGACCTTGATTGCATTTCCTCTTGGTATCTTCATAGGTGCGTTGATATCTATGTTTGTTAATCAATGCATTTATCATTACCTAGCTTTAACGATTTATTTTTTCTATTTACCAATGAATGCAATCTTTGATACTTTGATTTGTATTTGTGCTATTATTGGGGCTCAGCTTGTTTATGCATCAGGATTTGTTTATCGTAAGGATATTCAATATATGTTATCACAGGAACAACGTACTGAAGTTAAGGATAATCGGATTATCCAATTACCTACATTTCTTTATTGGTTTATTTATTTGTTTGGTTTGATAATTTTATTGACTTCTCCTTATTCATCAACATCAGCTTTATTTCCTTGTTGTATTGGTGTTTTAGGGATTGGTGGGATGCTTAAATATTGTTTACCTAATTGGTTAAAAAAATGGAAGGATAAACGTTATTTAACTCATCCTTTGAAATTAATATCACTTTCTAATTTGTTGTATTCTTTGCAACATTCAATTTTATTAATAGGAATTTATGGCGTTTCAACGAGTGTTATGATTGCTATCATGATTTCTCAACAAGATAATCCTCGAGAAATGATTACAGCAATTGTCGGTTATATTGTTGTTATGTTATTGTTATTAGCGAGTATTCTTTATAAATATTCAATGGAAGCAATGACACGTAAAATGTTTTATTATAATTTATATAAACTTGGTTATTCTTATCATCAATTGCTCGATATTATTAAGCAGGAAGTGAGCTATTATTATAGTGTGCTTGTGGGACTACCATTTCTATATATTATTGTTGCTTTGATTCAAGCATTTATTCATCAAGGTATAACGCTAGAATTTATGATAACCGTTATTTTAGCTCAAATTTTATCAGCTTTTTTAGCTGCGATTGTCACTTATATATCTTATAGAAATTCAGTATTGAAAGTTTTGAAGGAAGGTGTTCGTTATGAGTAAGGAAATCTTAGTTGCTGATCATGTAACTAAAGTATATGGAATTGAAACAAAAAATCCAGTGACTGCATTGTCTGATGTCTCTTTGACAATGTATGAGGGTGATTTTATTTGTGTTATGGGACCATCTGGTTCTGGTAAATCAACCTTTATTAATAATTTATCGACGATTGATGTACCTACTAAGGGGAAAGTCTTTATTAATGGAAAAGAAGTAAGGACAATGGGAGAAAATGAAGTTGGTCGTTTTCGTTATGAAAATTTAGGATTCATTTTTCAGGAATTTAATCTTTTAGATTCATTAACAATCTTTGAAAATATTGCTGTTCCTCTTTCATTATCAAATATTTCTTCGGATGAAATTAAAGAACGTATTTTAACAGTGGCTAAAAGATTAAATGTAGAATTTTTATTAGAAAAATATCCTTATGAATGTTCTGGTGGTCAAAGACAAAGAGCAGCAATTGCAAGAGCACTTGTTACAAAGCCTAAACTGATTGTTGCTGATGAACCAACAGGTAATTTAGATAGTGCTCATTCACATGAACTTTTAGAGTTGTTTAAAAGCCTAAATGATAATGATGGGGTATCTATTTTAATGGTTACTCATGATTCGATGATTGCTAGCTATTCACAAAAACTCTTGTATATTAAAGATGGGAAGATAGCGGAAACAATAGAACGAGGAGATTTATCACAAAAAGAATATTTTTATAAAATTGTTGATGTTAATTCTGTTGAATCACAAAAATTATTTGTTGATTAAGGTTTAAACATAATGTTTAAATCTTTTTTTATAAAGCTAAAATTTGCTTATTGAAAATATAAGTGATGTGTGTTAAAATTTTTTTGAAAAAGTTGAAAATAAAAAAAGAAAAATGAGACTTTCCTAGCGTATATATAAGTAGGAGGGTTAATTTATGAGTGAAAAAAATTATTATGTATCAGATGTCTTTTTTAAACTGACCTTTGGTCAAAATACCAGTGAATCCAAGCGGTTAAGAGAATTTCTTTTGAAAAATATCATTCCCCTTGTCCCGATTCACGATTTAAGTGTGGCGAATCCAGAACTAACACCTCAGATGATTCGCATGAAAAACAATATCTTGGATATTCATATGCAAAACAACCAATATGAAATTGATATGGAAATGCAGAATTCCAAGATGAGCGTCTTTCTCAATAGACGCTTCATACATTATTCCTGTCGTCTGATTGACTATCAGCTGGAAGCGGGAGATACATCAGGAAAACTGAAGGAACTGATTCAGATTGTGTTCATCAGAGATATTGATAAGCGTTGTCCAAGATTGATGGATGATTTCTATGCCAAGAATACATACAATATTTCTCAGTTGGGATATCTGCAGACAACAATCTATGTGTATCTTCCTTATGTCAATAAAATAGCCAGTGAAAAAGAATGTCTAAGTGAATTTGAAGCATTGATTTATTTAATGGAGAATGGAAATGTAGAAGGAATCAAATATGAAGAAAAGGAAGGGATGATTAAGATGATGAAGAAGAAATACAACAAGTTTATAAAGGATAAGAAGATGGTGAAGGAAGTGGATGCAAGATATCAGGTACAGTATGATTTTCAGGAGTGGCATGATGTAGATGTAGAATATGCCAAGAAGGCTGGATTAGAAGAAGGACTTCTAGTGGGAAAGAAAGCTGGATTAGAAGAAGGACTTCTAGTAGGAAAGAAAGTTGGATTGGAACAAGGACTATCAGAAGGCAAGTTAGAAATGGCAAAGCGACAATATGAGATGAAATACCATCAAGATGGAGAGTGGCTAAAGGAATGCACGCAAGAACAATTAGATTATTTTAGTCAACTGATATTGACAGATATAGAATCAAGTGAGCTCAAAGAGAAAATCATGAATTTAGTATCCTGAAGAAAGGTGATGATGTCGTCGTGAAGTTTATCAAGGATAAGAAGAAGGTAAAGGAAATGGACGCAAGATATCAGGTGCAGTATGATTTTCAGGAATGGCATGATGTAGATGTAGAATATGCCAAAAAGGCTGGATTAGAAGAAGGACTTCTAGTAGGAAAGAAAGTTGGATTGGAACAAGGACTATCAGAAGGCAAGTTAGAAATGGCAAAGCGACAATATGAGATGAAATACCATCAAGATGGAGAGTGGTTAAAGGAATGTAGTCAAGAACAACTTGATATATTTATTCAATTTATTTTGACAGATATTGGATATAAGGAATTAAAAGAAAAAGTCATAAATGGAAAAGAGAAATAGAAATGATAGTAGATGAACTAAAAAGAGTTTCAAAAGTTACACATATTGAATCATTGATACTTTTAACATATCACCAAATAGCGCCAGATTGGTTAGCACAATGTACTTTAGAACAACTGGCAATTCTTTTTGAGGGTATTGTTGAAAAACATTGGGAATATCACCAATTAAATCAATGCTTATTAACTAAGGAATAGAAGTAAAATTCTATTCTTTTTTCTTATTATAGAAAGCGCTTGTAGAGTTTGATATAATAGAAAAAGAAAGGAAGAAAACTATGGAAGAATTTATATTATCAATTGATCAAGGAACAACCAGTACCCGTGCTATTTTGTTTGATCATCAAGGAAAGTTAAGATATGTATCACAAAGAGAATTTCCTCAATATTTTCCTCATCCTGGCTGGGTTGAACACGATGCAAAACAAATTTGGAATACGGTCATTGAAGTTGTACAAAGCTTATTTATCGAAAATAATATTAAACCAGAACAAATTAAAGGAATTGGAATTACAAATCAAAGAGAAACAACAGTTGTATGGGATAAAATAACAGGAGAACCTATTTATCATGCAATCGTATGGCAATCAAGACAATCACAGGATATTTGTGATCAATTGATTGATGAAGGGTATAGTGAGTTTATTCAAAAGAAAACAGGACTATTAATAAATCCTTATTTTAGTGCAAGTAAAATAAGATGGATATTGGATCATGTCGAAATCAAAGATAAAAATAATTTATTGTTTGGGACAATTGATACTTGGTTAGTTTGGAAATTAACAGGGGGAAAAGTCCATGTGACTGATTACTCAAATGCTTCAAGAACACTACTTTACAATATTCATGAATTAAAATGGGATCAAGAACTTTTAGATTTATTTGATATACCATCAAGTATGTTACCAGAAGTTAAGGATTCTTCATATATATACGGATATAGTGATGAAACACTTCTAACTGGACTTCATTTTAAAGCTCCAATTAGTGGAATAGCTGGAGATCAACAAGCGTCTTTATTTGGCCAAACATGTTTTCATGATGGAGATGTAAAAAATACCTACGGAACAGGTTGCTTTATGTTGATGAATACAGGGAATAAACCAGTTTCATCAAAGAATGGATTATTAACAACAATTGCCTGGGGAATTGATGGACAAGTGACTTATGCCTTAGAAGGTTCGGTATTTGTAGCGGGAAGTGTTATGCAATGGTTAAGAGATGGGTTAAAATTATTTGATAATGTTTTAGAAAGTGAGAATATGGCAAGACAATTAAATGATAATGATGGTGTTTATTTGGTTCCGGCTTTTGTAGGACTTGGGACACCTTATTGGGATAATGATGCCAGAGGAACAATGTTTGGATTAACAAGAGGAACATCACGCAATCATATTGTTCGAGCTGCCTTGGAATCAATCGCTTATCAAAGTAAAGATGTCATTGAAACAATGAAAGAAGAAGCTCATATTACATTAGATCATCTTTCTGTTGATGGTGGAGCAACATCTAATGACTTTTTAATGCAATTTCAAAGTGATATTTTAAATACATCTATTGTTTGCCCACAAGTTAAAGAAACAACAGCATTAGGAGCAGCTTATTTAGCTGGATTGGCAGTTGGATTTTGGAAGCACCAAGAAGAAATTGCTAAGATGCATTCTATTATGAAAACATATCAACCATCTATGAAGGAAGATTTACGTAAAAAATATTATCAAGGCTGGTTAAAAGCTGTAGAAGCAACAAGAGTCTTTAAATAAGAGAAATTTTCTCTTATTTTTCTTTTGTGATACAATAAAGATACAACTTCTAGGTATGATTATGGTGGAGATGATAGAAATGAAAATATTGATAGTAGAAGATGAAAGAGCTATTGCTGATTTAATTATAATGAATTTATCAAGAATAGGATATCAATGTGATTATGCAGAAAATGGGAGAATAGGAGCTGATAAAATAGAAAACAATTCATATGATCTTATTTTATTAGATATCATGTTACCAGAAGTGAATGGTTATGAATTAATGGAGTATATTGAGCCATTCAATATACCTGTGATTTTTATTACTGCCAAAGGAAGCGTTAAAGATAAAGTGAAAGGGCTACATATGGGAGCAGATGATTATTTAGTGAAACCATTTTCAATAGATGAATTAATTGCCAGAGTCGAAAGTGTATTAAGACGATATCATAAAGGTATGGAAGAAATTCATATATTAAATACGATTATTAATACAAAGAAAATGTGTGTTTATCAAGATGATAAACAAATTGATTTAACTCATAAAGAATATGAATTGTTATTATTTTTAGTCAGAAATAAAAATGTAGCTTTGTATCGTGATGTTTTATATCAAAAAGTATGGCATGAAGATGAGTATGATCAAACCAGAACATTAGATTTACATATTCAAAGATTACGTAAAAAATTAGGATGGTATAAGGAAATTAAAACAGTTTATAAAGTAGGATATATGTTAGAGGTTAATGATGAAATTTGCTGAGAAAATTATTTGGTCTTGTTTATTAACACTTGCTGTTTTATTTTCTATTGGTTCAGCTATTATGATTTATCAAAATCATCATAATCTTTTACAAACAACTATTGATCACGATTTAACCACACAAGAAATAGAATTATATTCTTTAGAAACACGTCTTTATCAAGACTCTATTGGATATCAAAGAGCTTTTGAAAAAGATGAACATTATTTAATGAATAAAGCAATCTATTATTTAGGACAATTTCAATACGCTTCTCAAAATCAAAAAACATTTGCTTTAAGTTTGCCTAATAATGAAGTATTCTATAGTACCATTGATGAAAAATATAAAGAATATATATCTATAGACTATAATCAAAAATATTTTATTAAACATAGAGATGAAAAATACTTCATGTTTATGACATCACAAATTAATGCGGGAGATACAGTTTATTATTTAACATCATGTTATGACTTGACATCAGTTTATCAAGAGCGTGATCGTCAAATAATGAATTTCTTAGTGATTAGTGGTATTTTGTTTTTGGTCGCTTATTTAATATTAAGAATTATTTCATCATACTTAACAAAATCGATTAATAAACTAAATGTCGTCACTCAACGTATTGCAAGTGGTGATTATAGTGAACGTACACAGATTCAAAGTGAAGATGAAATTGGGGAATTATCAAAGAGTTTTGATGAAATGGCAGACATGAATGAAAAAACAATTCATCAGCTTCAAGAAAGTGTTATTCAAAAAGAAGAATTCATGAGTAGTTTTTCGCATGAAGTCAAAACCCCAATGACTGCAATATTAGGCTTTGCTGATTTATTAAGAACTTGTGATTGTGATGAACAAACACGTCAGAAAGCTGCTCAATATATTTATACGGAAGGAAAACGTTTGGAAAATCTTTCTTATACATTGATGGATTTACTGGCTTTAGGAAATAATCAAATAGAATTAAAATCAGTATCAATGAAGGTTATTGTTAAACAATTAAAAGATTATTATCAAGGAAAACATATTCAAAATATATTAGAGTTTGATAAGATGGATATTTGGGTTTTTTCACAAGCAGATTTATTATTTATGTTGTTGCGTAATTTAATTGATAATTCTATAAAAGCAAGTCAAGAAGGACAAAGGATTCAAATAAAGACAGATGTTTTTCATGATAAGGTCAAGATTTCAGTTATTGATGAAGGTATAGGAATGAGTGAAGAAGATGTGAAGAAAGCCACAGAAGCTTTTTATATGGCAGATAAGTCACGTGCACGTTCAATGGGTGGTGCTGGATTAGGACTTACATTTGTGAAACGTATATGTGATGTTCATCATACAGGATTATCCATCCAATCACAATTAGGTGTTGGAACGACAGTAAGCTTTGAATTGGGGGTTGTCACACATGAATAAAAAGAAGATAAGAATGTTTGGAATTATGGTTCTTATAATATCGCTCATCCTTCCTATAGGTATTTCTAAATTATTGGATTTAAAAGAGATTAATAAAGAGATTTCTTTAGAAGATAATCAAACGCAAGAAATATTAAAAAAACATCCGATTATTGTTAATTTATATCGTCATCAACAAGACTATACAGCGGATGCTAAGAGTGAAACATATGTCGTCAAAAGAAAAGATGAGTATTCTGATACAAAACAGAAACAACTTCTTTATTTACAATCATTATTTTCTAATGAAATTCAAAAATTAATTGATTTCAAAATTCTATCACAGCAATTACTCGAAGTGAACAATGATAAAAAATATCAGGTTGAATATGGGACTATAAGAGAATATCAAAATACTTATGATTTAGAGCATATCTTTAGGATGAAACCAGATCCTTATAAAGGAGTAGATTATAGTATGGATGCCGATACTCATAAAATAACTCATATTGAATTAAGACAAGATAATCCATTCAATTATACAGATGATGAATTTAAAGAGATAGCCTTACAAATGATAAAATATTTAGAATTAGATGATATTGATGATTGGGTTTATAATCAATATGGTTATGAGTCAAACCAAGCTAAATTACGTGTATCATGTTACGTGGATAAAAGATATACAGACACTTACAATTTAGTTATTGAAGTCACATTATTGGGTGTCATTAATTCACGATTATGGGGATTATATTTTGATAAATAATTTGTTTTAAAGACAACTTTGTAAAAAAAGTTGTTTTTTTTACAAATTAGATACATTCACTTATTACAATAAAAATGGGTGATAAAAATGAAAAAAATAGTATTAGTATTATTAAGTATTGTATTAATAGGATGTCAAAATTCAAAACAAAAGAAGGCTGTTGTACAAAAGAATGAAAAGAAAGAAGATTTAGTCATTAAAAACTGGCGAGATTTATTTTGGAAAGGTAATTCTAATGAAGATGGTTATTATTTGATTAATCATGATGGAGAAAATAGTTATCTTTGTTATTATGATTATTCTTCTAAACAAGAAGTTTATTTATGTGATAAGCCAGAATGTCAACATAAAGATGAATCATGCACAGCGTATCTAGCACCACCTAATTTATCAAACATGATTTTTGTTTATAAAGATCATTTATATATGATACAAAACTACGGTATTATAATAAATAGTTTAGGTGAGAGAACAGAGGATACAGCAAAGATTATTCAAATGGATTTAGATGGTAAAAATCGTCATGATTTATGTAAGTTAGATGAAGGCTATGAATTTGAGTATACGAGCTTAGTTTTAGGAAATGAGAGTCTTTATATTCCAGTAACCAAAACAAAAAATGTTGAAATGAAGAAAAACAATATAATGAGTGTTGTCGTGCAAAAGAAGCTGTATCAGATTAATTTGAAATCAGGTGAAGCAAAAAATATCATGGATATGAAATATAAAGATATTATAGGAGTGAATGGTCAAAATATCATTATGACAACAATGAGTTATAGTGAGGATCCTCAAAAATACCTTGATCAAAAGAATTATCAAAAATATGATCAGATTCTTATGAATGGAAAATATAATTATGAAACTTATAATTTAGAAACAAAGAAAACAAAAACCATGTCAGTAAAACTCAATGAACAAGGATATTATTATCAAAATAAAAGTTATTACACAAAAAAAGATGGTTTATATTCCTTTGATTTTCAAACGAATCAGGAAACAAAAGTCATCAATTTAGATAAGAATAAAGACTACAATATTACATTCATTGTTGATGATTATGTTATTTTAAATGAGTGGAAGGACAACTTTATCAAAAGTTATAAAGTTTCATTAAAAAATCCAAAGCTAGAAGAATTGAAACAATATTTAAGAACACCAAAAGAACCAGTCAATATTTTAGCACAAACAAAAGATCAATTATTAGTTTTGTATGATCGTGAAGGACATGATGAAAAAACTTGGGCTGGAACTATGCAATATGAAACAACAAAAGAATATATTGGTTTAATTTCAATTGATGATTTTTTACAAGGAAAAAGAAATTATCAACAAATCAAAACTTTAAATGATAAGAGGCGAGAATAATGTTAGAAGTTAAAGATTTATCAAAAACATATAGAGATGTCCAAGCATTAAATCATGTGAGTTTTACATTAAAAGAAGGTGTTTATGCTTTATTAGGTCCTAATGGTTCGGGGAAATCGACTTTAATGAATTTGATTTGTCGTGGTTTGAAACCAACAAATGGCGAGATTCTTTGGAATCATCATAATATTGAAAAACTTGGAAATGATTACTTTCAATTGTTAGGTTATGCACCACAACTTCAAGGATTATATGAGGAAATGACAGGCTTGAGGTTTTTAACCTATATGGCACTTTTAAAAGATATACCTAAAAGTGAAATCAAATTAGAAGTTGAAAGAGTGGCTAAACTTGTTCATATGGAGAATTATTTAAATCGACGAAATCGAACTTATTCTGGTGGAATGAAACAAAGATTATTGGTTGCGCAAGCATTATTAGGCAATCCGCAGTTACTTTTGTTTGATGAACCAACTGCTGGCTTAGATCCAAAAGAACGGGTTTCATTGCGACATGTTTTTGAACAATTAGCAAATGATCATATCATTTTGATTGCAACACATGTTGTATCAGATGTGGAGACTATTGCCAAGGAAATTATTTTTCTAAAAAAAGGAGAAATTGTTGATTTAGGGAATGTGAGTGAATTACTTGAAAAATATCAGAAAGCATCTCTAGAAGATGTTTATTTAGATTTGTTTGGAGATGAACATAATGAAATTGATACAATATGAGTTCATCAAAATCATACAAAAAAGAAGTCTCGTTATTTTCTTAGTCATTCTATGTTTCGTGAATATAGGAATCTTTGCCTATGTACAAAATCTTGACACAACAATTCCACCTTCTAGTTATCATCAATTACAAACTGATTTAGCATCTATTCCTAATCATCAAAGATATGAATATATCAAAACAGAATATGAAAAGTATCAAGGCTTTTTAACTATTGAACAGTTGACAACCCTTCGTTTGAATGTTCAAGATAATCAATATATGATTGATTCAATTTTATCAGATTTTCCTGATGTTGAAGAAAAATATGGGAAACTCTATAAAGAAAATCATCAGCCAGTTTATACTAAGGATTTAGAAAGTGAAGCTTTATTCTTAGAAAATATTTTAAATGAATTTCAAAAATTACATGATTATCCTTCGTATATTGAAAATATTCAAGCAAAAGCACATATGATTTCTCAAATTTCTATTTTTCATAAAGAAAATAGTATTGAAGAAAAGAATATTCAAAAAACAGCTAATGATTATCAATCAAGAATCAATACACCAATCACTTATGAATGTGAAAAAGGGATTTCTTCAATATTGAGTTTTCCCATTACTAGTTTGATGATCATTTTAGCGATGATGGTTATTGCTTCATCCTTGATTATAGATGAAAAAGAAAAGAAGTTATTTTCTATCATCAAAATAACACCTAAGGGACAATACCAAACAATGTTTGCCAAATGTGTAGTTATGTTTTTAATAATTGGAGTTATTACGATTTGCATGATGGTTAGTGAATTATTATATGCTTCTTATATTTATGGATTAGGAAATTTATCAAGAAGTGTACAATCATTGGCACAGTTTTATCAATGTCCTTATTCTTTGACTGTTATTGAATTTATTGGATTGTTTATTTTTATAAAATGGTTGGCAGCTTGTTTAATTGGAACACTTATGTTGTTATGTGCAATTGTATTTAAAAATAAGATCACAATTATGGTATTGATGATATTTATAATGGCAATCGAATATGGATTATATCTTATCATTTCGCCTTTAGATTCTTTATATCTGCTTAAATATTTTAATTTATTTTCTATTTTACAAACAGATACTTTCTTTCAAATATATCGTAATATTGATGTGTTTCATCAACTTATTTCTTTACAAGTACTTACTTTTATTGGATTAGTATGTTTATTATTGATAATGATTGTTTTAACAACCATGACTTATCATTATAAAAGAAATATGTGTATTCAAAATATTGAAATAAAGAATTTTAAACATTTTTCTTTTCCTTCTTTATCTTTATTTCAACAAGAATGTTATAAAATCTTTTTTATTCAAAAAGTTTTTATTTTATGTCTTTTATGTATTTTCGTACAATGTTATCAATATCATTATGTTCCAATTTATCAAGATAGTGAAGAAATCATATATCAACAATATATGAAAGAATTAGAAGGTCCTCTAACAAATGAAAAAGAACAATGGTTGCTTAAACTTCAAAAACATTATGATAATTTAAACCAACAGTTATCACTTATTTCACAAAAAGAGAAAAAAGGTCTTATTTCTCACTCTCTTTCAATCACTTTACAACAAGAAATATCCCAACAACAAATTGGTGAACAATCTTTTCAAAAAGTTTTTCAACAATATCTTGATATCCAAAAGAATCCACAAAAACAATTTGTTTATCCAATGGCATATCAACAATACTTTATTGAAACAACATGGACTTTCATGCCAACATTATTATTATGTTTATTCTTATTGATGAGTATGTCGCATGTTATAAGTTATGAATATCAAAATCATGCTAATCTTGTTACACAACTGACATTGAAAGGACGAAAACCTGTTTTGAAAATCAAACTGGGGTTGTCTTTATTAATAGGTTTCATTTTTCTAATGATGACAATGTTCCCATCTTTATTTTTATTACAACAAAAATATGGATTTGCTTCCTTGAGCGCCTCAGCTACATCGATTCAAGACTTTGCTATTTTTCCTTCTTGGATATCTATTGGGATGATTTGTTTAGCAAGTTTTGTTTTAAAAATCTTAGTTGTTATTTCTATAATTGTGATTATTCATGTTGTAGGAGTGAAAACAAAAAATCATTTACTAACTTTATTTATGAGTACGGCTTTTCTTTTGATGCCGATGATTTTAAGCTATGGAGGATATCATGTATTAGATGCAATCAGTTTATATCCTTTATTTTTTGCTGGACAATATATTTCTTCAGTTCAAGGATTGTTACAAATTTTATTTTCTTTGCTAGGTTATGGGATTTTGTCTGTATTAGGATTAAGATATCTTTTTGCTTATTATCAAAATGTTTAAGATATATGTGATAAAATGATATACTATAAAAAAGTCTATCTTAAGAAAGGAATAATGTTATGGATTTTAAAGATAAAGTTGTTGTGATTACTGGTGGAAGTCAAGGAATAGGAAAAAAGACTGCTGAAATGTTTAAAGAATTAGGGGCACATGTATGTCTTATTGATTTATTAGAAAATGAATATTTTCAAGGGGATATTGGTGATAAAGATACACTTATTCAATTTGCTCATAAAGTGATTACAGATTATGGACATGTTGATTATATTATTAATAATGCCAAGCCTTTGTTTAAAGGAATTGATGAATGCAGTTATGAAGAATTTGAATATGCCTTAAGAGTTGGTGTGACTGCTCCATTTATGCTTGTGAAGTTATTGAAACCTTATTTCAATGAAGGGGCAAGTATTGTGAATATTTCTTCATCAAGGGATGCAATGTCACAAGCTCAAAGTGAAAGCTATACAGCAGCAAAGGGTGGGATTCATGCCTTAACTCATGCACTAGCAATTTCATTGGCAGGCATTGCTAGAGTTAATTCGATTTCACCTGGGTGGATAGAGACAACCGATAAAAAATACGATGGTCCTGATGCTTTACAACATCCTGTGAAAAGAGTAGGAAGGTGTGAAGATATTGCTGAAATGATTTTGTTTTTATGTAGTGAAAAAGCAGGTTTTATTACAGGAGAGAATATTAAAATTGATGGTGGAATGAGTAAACTTATGATTTATCATGATGAAGATGGATGGAAATATCAATAACAGAAATTGGTTAAGAATAATGACATTATTATCTCAAAATAGTGATATTTAATTTTCTAACAAGGGAAAATTGTGTATAATAGAAGTATCAAGTAAAGGAGGAATTATATGGCATTAAGTAAAGATTTTTTATGGGGTGGAGCCTTAGCTGCCCATCAATTTGAAGGTGGAGTCTTGAATACTTCAAAAGGATATAGTGTTGCTGATGTTATGACTGCTGGAGCTCATGGTGTACCACGTGTTATTACTGATGGAGTTGTTGAAGGAAACTATTATCCTAATCATGTAGGTATTGATTTTTATGGTCATTACAAAGAAGATATTGCAATGTTTGCTGAAATGGGATTTAAATGTTTTAGAACATCTATCGCATGGACACGTATTTTCCCTAATGGTGATGAAGATGAACCTAATGAAGAAGGATTACAATTCTATGATGATGTTTTTGATGAATTATTAAAATATGGTATTGAACCAGTCATTACATTATCACACTTTGAAATGCCTTATCATTTAGCAAAAGAATATGGTGGATTCATGAATCGTAAAACGATTGATTTCTTTGTGAAATTCGCTGAAGTTTGCTTTAGAAGATATAAAGATAAGGTTAAATATTGGATGACGTTCAATGAAATTAATAACCAAATGAACTATAAGAATGATATTTTTGGTTGGACAAACAGTGGAGCACATTTTGGAAATTATGATAATCCTGAAGAAGCTATGTATATCTGTGGACATCATACTTTAGTTGCCAGTGCAAGAGCTGTTCAAATTGGTAAAAAGATTAATCCTGATTTCTTAATTGGAAACATGATTGCGATGGTACCTATTTATCCATATTCTTGTCGACCAGCTGATATGGTTTTATCAAATCAAATGATGCATGATCGTTGGTTCTTCTGTGATGTACAATGTCGTGGACATTATCCTGCATATGCATTAAAGATGTTTGAAAGAAAAGGATTCCATATTGATATTACTGAAGAAGATAAGAAAGATTTAGCTGCTGGTACAGTTGATTACATCGGATTCTCTTATTATATGACAAATACAGTTGATTCTACTTCACATAAAGATGTTTCTAAGGCAACTGATGGTTCAAGTGAACATTCTGTAAAGAACCCATTTATTAAAGAATCAGACTGGGGATGGGCAATTGATCCTGAAGGATTACGTTATGCTTTAAATATCTTCTATGAAAGATATGAAAAACCATTATTTATTGTAGAAAATGGTTTTGGAGCAATTGATGTCAAAGAAGAAGATGGAAGTTGTCATGATCCATATCGTATTGACTATTTAAGAGAACATATTAAAGAAATGAAAAAAGCTGTTGAAGAAGATGGTGTAGAATTAATGGGATATACACCATGGGGATGCATTGATTGTGTTTCATTTACAACAGGGGAAATGAAAAAACGTTACGGATTTATTTATGTAGATAGAGATAATGAAGGTAACGGAACATTAGAAAGAAGTAAAAAAGATTCTTTTGACTGGTATAAAAAAGTTATTGCTAGTAATGGAGAAGATTTAGACTAAAATGAAATTCCTCACATTAGATAAGATGTGAGGAATTTTAATTTTATGCAATTGGTATTTGTTATCTTGTGAAAGATAACTTTTTTCATTTTTTTGAAAATAAAAAAAGAAAAACGAGAAATAAATGCGTATATATATAATAGAAGGGTATTGAATAAAATTTGCTTTATGCTATTATATTGTTGAACATACCTCATATGAATATCAAAGCTTTGAACTATAAAAAGGGAGGTATGCAGAATGTTGAATTGTAAAGCTGATCCAACTTTAAAAGATTATTTCAGGGATAAAGTTCATTTTGCTGATTTTTTGAATGGTATCTATTTCTCTGGGAGGCAGGTTCTTTCACCTGAACATCTATCAGTCGTTGATACGGATATGTCTACGGTTATTGAGGGAAAGAAGGGCACTGTCAGTTTTAATCGCAATCGTGATGTGATCATGAAAAATAATCAAAATGGTATCTATGTATTAAATGCGATTGAAAATCAGAAAGCAATTGA
>OFML01000113.1_pt1 | contig 82078 bp, 96 predicted proteins | sample 1541831 | NCBI WGS metagenome assembly OFML01 (sample SAMN04209237, study PRJEB22552) | human gut metagenome | biome: gut; material: feces | host: Homo sapiens | place: USA: Oklahoma | reverse complement strand
CTTAATTTTAATTCTTTTGAATATTTATTTTTTCTTCCCAATATAAAAACCTCCCGTATCAGTGTTTAATTATTTACACTGTCTACTGGGAGGTTATCATATCAATTTGTTATAGTTTTTTTATTCAACAATCATTGCATTAGGAATAGGTGCTTTTGGATTATCTTTATTAATATGATCATAAAAGAGTTTACCATCAAAATGATCAAGTTCATGTTGTAAGCAGATAGATAAAAATCCTCTAGCAACAATAGTTACATCTTGATGAGTTAAAACATCATATCCTTTAACTGTGACTTTTGCATGTCGAGGAACATATCCATCAACATCATCATTGACACTTAGACATCCTTCACCATCTTTTAAATAAGATTGTTTTTCTGTATAAGATACGATTTTAGGATTGACTAAGGCATAATCATCAGCTTTTTTTATATTTCCTTCATCATCATATGTAAGAACATGGATAGCACACATTCTTTTTAAAATTCCAAGTTGAACAGCAGCAATTCCAACAGCTGGTCTTAATTGATATTTTTTTGACATTTCTTCATCTTGAGAATTTACTAAAAATTCATGCATATCAAGCAATAATTTTTCATCTTCCTCACTTACTGGCATTTCAACAGGTTTTGAAATTTCACGAATAAGAGGATGATGATCATCAATAATATCTTTCATTAAAATCATTGTATTCACCTCGCGTTCTTCATTCTATCACAAAAATAAAAAATATGCTAGAAATCTAGCATATTTTCATGTGTTTAACAGATTTTTGTACATCCACAGATGATAAGCAATAAAAAGACAACTAATACAATAGCAAACCAAGTACATCCACTACCTGATCCAAATCCACATCCACAAGATGACATGACTGGGAAAGATTGACATCCACACCCACATCCACTACATCCGAATGGATTACAAGGAAATGTTGGCATATAGCTATTGCATCCGCATCCTCCATAATTATAACAAGAGTTCATTGAATTCCCTCCTTTCAATTTAAGGTATTCTTCTTTTACAAAATTGCTAGTGTTTCTACCCAATTCTTATTTTATTTTTTTTAAATATCATGTATAATAGTGAGGACAAGGAAGTGAGAGAAATGTATGATTACCCATTAGACCCTTATTGGAGTACACAAGACATTATTGATGTGATGTCATTATATAATGCAGTTGAAAAAGCTTATGAAGAAGGAATATCTAAAGCAGAGTTTATGGAATGTTATCGTAAATTTACAGCAGTTGTTGATTCAAAGAGTGAACAAAAACAAATTGATGCTGCTTTTGAGAAAGCATCCCATTATTCTATCTATCGTGTTTTTTTAAAGGCTAAAGACAACGATTGGATTGACATGCGATGATTAGTTTATTAAAAAGAATATTTAAAAGCCGGGGTGTTGATAAACTTATTTATGCCTGTGTGGTTATTTTAACAATCTATGGGATTGTTATGATTGGTAGTGCATCGGTTGGACAAACAGCTAAATATGGTCCTACATATGCAACTATGAATATGATTAAGCAAATGATCTTTGTATTGAGTGGTTTTGCTTTTATGATCTTTTTTACCCGTTGTTTTAAAAAAGGGTGGGTTAATTCACCTTCAACTTGGGTAACATATGTCATTGGTTTAGGGCTGATGATTGTCTGTTTGGCGTTTAGAGATGTAAAAGGATCACATGCATGGATTCAGATTGGTTCTTTTACTATTCAACCAGCTGAATTTATGAAGATAATTATGATCTTGTTTTTATCTTTTCATTTTGGTGAAATTGAAGAATATTGCCAGATTCCTAAAAATATTAGTCGTAAAAAGAAAGAAGAATTACAAAAAAGAAAGCTCTGGTATTGTGTTGTTAGACCAATACTTGCGATTATTGTAGTCTTTTTTGTAGGGGTTCTTTTACAAAAGGATTTAGGGAGTGCATTGATTTTAGCATTTATCTGTATGATGTTATTCTTTATTACACCGCGACCTTATTATACAAAATATAAAAAACTATCATTGATCTTATTAGTTATTGCATTTGTTGTTGCGATTTTAGGAATGAACTTTATTTTGAAGCCTCACCAATTAGGAAGAATTACAACTTGGCTTAATCCTTTATTAGATGAAAAAGGGGATGGCTGGCAATTGGTAAATGCTTTGGTCGCTTTTTCTAATGGTGGATTGTTTGGTCAAGGCTTTGGCGCTTCAAGACAAAAGTATGGTTATATTCCTGAATCACATAATGATTTTATTGTTGCAATTATTTATGAAGAATTAGGTTTAGTTGGATTTTTGTTATTTTTAATTCCTTATTGTATCATTATATATAAGATGTTTCATTATGGAATGAAAGTGAAAGAGACTAAGAGTAAATTAATTTTATATGGTGTTGGGCTTTATTTCTTTACTCATTTATTAGTTAATGTGGGTGGAGTTTCAGGATTGATTCCAATGACCGGTGTTCCGTTACTATTGATTTCTTCAGGTGGTTCATCAACATGGGCAGCAATGATTGGTATAGGAATAGCTCAATCAATTATTGCAAAATATAATCGTGATCTTTTAAAAGAACAAATTTCATAGTTTTGCATATTCTAATATAGGTGAGAATATGGAAATAGATGATTTTAAGAGTTTTATTAGAACGATTCCTTCAATTAAGGATGAGGTTGTTAAGGGACGATATACTTGGCAACAATTGTATGAATTTTATGTTCTTTATGGTGAAGATGATAAAATGTGGGAACCCTATAAGAAGTCTCAGGTAGATTTAACAGGTATTTTTGATATTATTAAAAATGTTGATTTAGATGCTCTATCAAAGAGCTTTGAAGGAATTCAGAAAGTTTTAGATTTGGTCAGTGGGTTTGTTGTGAAAGAGGAACCTAAGAATGTAAAGAATAGGCAATGGTATGATGATTGATGAAGATATTAGAATGTATTTAAGATTACATCCCAAATGGTATTTGATTCTTTCACGCTATCCACAAGAATTTCCAACTTTATTAGAAGAATATCGAGTGGAAAATAAACTAACAATGGCTGATCGTATTGAAAAGATAGGAACAATGTTACAGATGTTAGAAGTTTTATTATAGGTGAGAATATGGAAGAAATAATCAATGAACTGATTGATGCTATTTTAAAAGATGAAAAATTTAAGGCTTATCAACAAGCACAAGAGGCATTGTATGATGAAAAAACCTTAGCGTTATTGTCACGTCAAAAAACAATGCAGGAAGATTATTTGAGATTGAAAAACTATCTAGATGAGTCATCTTTAAGTCAGATGAAAGATGAATTAAGAGAAATAAAAAAAGAAGTTTTAGATAATCCTAAAATCAAAGCATACTATCAAACTTATCATGAATTAAATGATTTGTTAGAAGATGTAACAAAAACGGTTTTTCAAGGAATTAGTGAAGATATTACATTGGAAAGATTTCAATTGTGAGGGAAGTTATGAGAGTTATTGCAGGTAAATTTAAAAGTCGTCAATTAAAGAGTGTAGATTCATCTCACACGAGGCCTACAACTGATAAAAATAAAGAGAATTTGTTTAATATGATTGGTCCTTATTTTGATGGTGGAATATGTTTAGATTTGTTTGGTGGTAGTGGAGGACTTGGAATTGAAGCTTTGAGTCGAGGAATGGATGAACTTTATAGTGTTGATAAACAGTACAAGGCTTTTGCAACTATAAGAGAAAATTTTAAATTGTTGAAGATTGAGGATGTTGCTCATGTCTATAAGATGGATTTTAGAAAAGCATTACAACAATTTGCTCAATTGGGATTGAAGTTTGATTTGGTTTTATTAGATCCACCTTATGGTTTAAAGATTAATCAAGGGATTCTTTCGTTTTTAGATGAACATCATATGTTAAATGATGGTTGTCTTGTTGTTGTGGAAGATTTAAATGAAGAAGCATTTGAAATAACTCAACCATTTGTATTAAAAAAGCAACAGTCGTATGGAATTACAACATTACAAATATTAGAATATAAGGAGTAAACGATGATGAAGGCAGTATATGCAGGAACATTTGATCCCGTAACAAGTGGACATTTAGATATTATAGAACGAGCTAGTCGTATGTATGATCATTTATATGTGACTATTTTTGATAATCCAACGAAAAAAACAATGTTTTCTTTAGCTGAAAGATTAGAATTATTACAAGCTGTAACGGCTTCTTTTGAAAATGTTTCAGTTGATTATAGTAGTGCTTTAGCTGTTGAATATGCTAAAGAAGTTGGGGCGAGTGTTTTGGTGAGAGGACTTCGTGCAACAATGGATTTTGAATATGAGTTACAACTTGCTTTTTCTAATCAATATTTAGATGATAGTGTTGATATGGTCTTTTTAATGACAAGACCTAATCATTCTTATATTTCTTCATCATCGGTGAAGGAAATTGCAACTCATCATCATAGTGTTGAGGGACTTGTTCCACCAATTGTGGAAAATGCATTAAAAAAGAAAATCGATGAATAGATAATTGTCAAATCATAAGAGTTTTGGTATGATATTAAAGATAAAGGTATATCTATTCATGAAATATAAATATACCGTTAAGGTATATTTTTTTTGGAAGGAGACAAGCATGAAGAATATTGTAAATTTAGATGATTTAAGTCTTGATGAAATTAATGATTTAATTGATGAAGCATTGGCTTTTAAAAATGGTAAGGTTGTTGATTATCAACAAAAGAAAGTCGTTGCAAATCTGTTTTTTGAGCCATCTACAAGAACTCATTATAGTTTTGATATGGCAGCAGGAAATCTTGGTTGTCGTACACAAAATTTTGAAGCAAGCAATTCAAGCTTAAAAAAAGGTGAAACTTTATATGATACTTGTAAATTATTTGAAAGTATTGGTTGTGATGCATTGGTTATTCGTCATAGCGATGATGACTATTATAAACAATTAACAGCTTTAAATGTACCTATTTTAAATGCTGGTGATGGAAAAGGAAATCATCCTTCACAATCATTATTGGATTTAATGACAATCAAAGAAGAATTTGGTCATTTTGAAGGATTGAAAGTTGTCATTGTGGGGGATATTCTTCATTCAAGAGTTGCTCATTCAAATTATAATGTGATGCAACGTTTAGGAATGAGTGTATACACATCTGGACCATTAGAATATAAACAAGAAGGATATAATTATGTGGATTTTGATGAAGTGATTGAAGATATGGATATTGTGATGTTACTTCGTGTTCAACATGAAAGACATCAAGGTGATGAAAACTTCTCAAAAGAAAAATATCATCAAATTTATGGTTTGTCATTAGAAAGATATAATCGTATGAAAGATACAGCAATTATTATGCATCCGGCACCAATTAATAGGGATGTAGAAATTAAAGATGAATTAGTAGAAAGTGAGAAAAGTCGTATTTTTACGCAAATGAGAAATGGTGTTTTTGTAAGAATGGCGATGATTCATAAGGTGTTAGAAGATGAATAGTTATTTATTAAAGAATGCGCATTTGTATATTAATCATCAATTTGAGAATGTTGATATTCTTATTGAAGATGGGATGATTACAAAAATTGAAAAAAATATAGAAAGTGATGTTCCTACTTATGATTTAAAAGGAAAAATGGTTGCACATAACTTTATTGATATGCATACCCATTTAAGAGAACCTGGGTTTGAACATAAAGAAACAATCTACAGTGGAACAATGAGTGCCTTGTATGGTGGCTATGGAACTGTTGTGGCTATGGCAAATACTTTACCATGTATGGATGATTTAGAGACAATTGCTGATTTTAAAAAGAGAGTTATAAAAGATGGACAAGTGAATACTTATACATATAGTGCAATTACAAAAGATTTAAAAGGTAAAGAACTTGTTGATATGGCACATATTGTTGAAGAAGATATTGTCTTAGGTTTTTCAGATGATGGAAAAGGTGTTCAAAGTGATGAGATGATGGATTTAGCAATGCAGCTTGCAAGTAATATTGATTCTATTATTGTTGCTCATTGTGAAGATGAAAGTGAATTACATGGTGGATGTATTCATGAAGGACACTATGCAAAAGAACATGATTTAATTGGTATTAATAGTGCTTCTGAATACAAACAAGTGGCAAGAGACTTAGAAATAGTCAAACATTATCAAAATCGCTATCATGTTTGTCATATTTCAACAAAGGAAACAGTTGAATTGTTAAGACAAGCAAAAAAAGATGGCTTACCAGTTTCAGGAGAAGCAAGCCCTCATCATTTGATTTTAACAGAGGAAAATATTAAGGATTGTCATCCAAACTATAAGATGAATCCACCACTACGCTCAATTGAAGATCATCAAGCTTTAATTGATGGGTTAAATGATCAAACAATTAAAGTTATTGCGACTGATCATGCACCTCATGCCAGAGAAGAAAAAAATAAACCAATTCAAGATGCGCCGTTTGGCATTATTGGGATTCAACATGCTTTTCCATTATTGTATACATATTTAGTAAAAAAGAATTTGGTGAAATTAGAAACAATTTTAGATGCTTTAACAACTGGTCCTGCCCATGTTTTACGTTTAGAAGGAGATGTAAAATTAGGACAAAAAGCCAATTTATGTATCTTTGATTTAGATAAAGAATTTGTTATTGAAGAAGATGATATCAAATCAAAATCAATCAATACACCTTTTTTAGGAGTCAAATGTTATGGAAAGATTGTTGCCAATATTGTTAATGGAAAAATGACAGAAATGGAGGAAATGTAAATGGCAAATTATCAAGGAATAATGACTATTGTTTCAAAAAGAGAACTTGTTAAAGATGTCTATGAAATGATTTTAGAAGGTGAAGCAGCAAGCTATATTACAACACCTGGTCAATTTATTAACATTAAAATTAATGATTCTTTACAACCTTATTTAAGAAGACCAATGAGTATTTGTGATTATGATAAAAATCATATAACAATTATCTTTAGAGTTGTAGGAGAAGGAACAAAAATCTTAGCACAAAAACAAATCGGAGATCAACTCGATTGTTTAACAGGTCTTGGAAATGGATTTATTGATTTAGATCATCAAAGTGCTGTTGTCATTGGTGGAGGATTAGGAGTTCCACCAATGTATAAACTGGCAAAAGACCTTTTGGCAAAAGGTGTTAAAGTTACAGCAATTTTAGGTTTTAATACGAAAGATGCTGTATTTTATCAAAAAGAATTTGAAGCATTATGTCCAACATATGTTGCGACAATGGATGGAACGCTTGGTGAAAAGGGAACTGTTGTTGATGTTTTAAAAAATCATGATTTTGATATGGATGTGTATTATACATGTGGTCCTGAAAAAATGTTAGATGCTTTAGCGTTGGCTTATCCTGATAATGGATATTTGTCATTTGAAGCACGTATGGGATGTGGATTTGGTGCATGTATGGGATGCTCATGCAAAACCAAAACAAAACCATATAAGAGAATATGTGTAGAAGGACCGGTATTACATTCAAGCGAGGTGATTGTTAATGGCTAATTTACGAGTAAAACTACCAGGTTTAGATATGAAAAATCCAGTGATTCCAGCAAGTGGAACTTTTGGATTTGGTTATGAATTTGCAAAATTTTACGATATTAATGTTTTGGGTTCAATGATGTTAAAAGGAACAACTTTAGAACCACGTTATGGGAATCCTTTACCAAGAATTGCTGAAGGACCAAGTGGCATGTTAAATGCAATTGGTTTGCAAAATCCGGGTTCAGAAGCTGTTTTCCATGAAGAATTGGCAAAATTAAGACCATTATACCAAGATAAAGTGATTGCTAATATTGGTGGAAGTGCCATTGATGATTATGTTCAAACGGCAAAATTACTATCTTCACATGATATGGTAGGGGCATTGGAATTAAATATTTCTTGTCCTAATGTTCACTGTGGTGGAATCCAATTTGGAACAAATCCTGATATGGCTGCTGAAGTTACACGTGCTGTGAAAGCTGTTAGTCAAAAACCTGTTTATGTCAAATTGTCACCAAATGTAACAGATATTGTCGCAATGGCAAAAGCTGTTGAAGCTGCTGGAGCAGATGGAATTACAATGATCAATACAATGATTGGTATGCGTTTTGATATCAAAACGGGAAAACCAATTATTGCTAATAAAACAGGTGGATATAGTGGCCCAGCTATTTTCCCAGTGGCTTTAAGAATGGTTTATCAAGTTTCTCAAGCTGTCAATATTCCTATTATTGGTATGGGTGGAATTTCTAGTGGAAAAGACGCGATTGAAATGATGATTGCAGGAGCAAGTGCAGTTGCAGTTGGCTGCCAAAATCTTGTTGATCCATATGCTTGTCCAAAAATTATTCAAGAAATGAATGATATCTTAGATGAAATGGGAATTGAAGATATCAATGAAATCGTGGGAAAATCACATCAATATTAAGATGCATCAATGAGTGCATCTTTTTTTATTTTAAAAAGGGCAAACGTTAAAAAGTTTGTTATTCTACTAAGTTTGATTTTTTATTTTTAAATATCAATAATATAATTATGATTTCATCATAAGAAAAAATTTTTTATCTTATTAAAATTTGAATTATCCGCTTTTATTTGTGCATACTATTTTGGGTGATGAGATGTCTATATATATTCAACTTTTACTTGCAAGCTTCTTTTGGGGAAGTAATGTTATTGTTATGAAATTACTTTTAAAAGAAATACCTTTTTTATTATTGGCATCAATGAGAGTCTTTTTTTCTTTTATGTTTATTGCTATTTATATGAAATTTAAAAAGTTTGATTTTCATTATGAACATAAAAAGAAGGCATTGTTTATTGGTATTTTAGCTATCTATTTGAATTTCTTTTTTACTTTTTTAGGGATGAATGAAGTGAAAGGAATTGATAATGCTTTTATGAATGCATTATCACCAATGTTAACTTTTCTATTTTCTGTTTTATTATTAAGACAAAGAGGGAGTCTTAAAGAATATATAGCACTTTTTTTAACTGTTTTTGCATTTTTATTATCTATTCGTTTTCGAATTTTTTCTATTAAATTAGGTTTCTGGTATTTATTTTTAGGAATGATTTTATATATGCTAGCTAATGTCATGATTCAAAAATGGCATTTACATAATTCTTTAACTTTGACTTTGTATGAATTGTTATTTGGTTTTTTGTTTTTAGCAATCCATTGTTTATGGAAAGGACAATTTCAATATCAAGCATTGTTAAAGATGCCATTATTTCATTGGATCTTGTTTTTGATTATTTCTGGAATAGGTTTTGCCTTTATTCAAGTAACATATATGCAATCGATTGAAAAGATAGGGGCTTTTCAGACAAGCTTTTTTTTAAGTTTAAATCCTATTGTGACATATGTTGAATCATTAATATTTTTAAATGAAAAATTTGATTGGTTACATTTTATTGGTTTTATCATTTTAGCAATTGCAATCTATTTGATGAAAAACCACAAAGAAAAAGGAACTACTCTTTCTCATAATAATGAATAAGAGCTTGTGTTCCTTTTTCGTTTTCAGCTAATTCTTCATACATTTTTAATACTGTATCTAAAACTTTTAAATGAATATCTTCATCGCTCATTTCTTTTTGAGCTATCTTCATGTCTTTAATAAAATGTTTAATATAAAATCCGGGCTCAAAATTATTCTCAAGAATAGCTTGACCATTATGCTCTAATTGCCAACTGGCAGCTGCACCTTGACTAATACACTTCATCATCATGTCAGTATCAAGACCTACTGCTCGGGCATAATGAATAGCTTCTACTACCCCAGCGATATTTCCAGCAATGACAATTTGATTGGTCATTTTGGTATGTTGTCCTAAACCAGCTTGACCAACATACTGAATAGATTTTCCTAATACCTGTAAGATAGGATTAACTTTATTGAAGCAATCCTGATCACCACCAATCATAATTGATAATGTTCCATTTTTAGCTCCAATGTCACCACCAGAAACTGGGGCATCCAAACTGCTTAGATGTTTTGCTTTTGCATCTTGATAAATTTTTTGAGCAAGAGCAGGTGAAGATGTTGTAAAGTCTATTAATATTGCGTTCTCTTTGGCGTGATTTAAAATACCATCTTCACCATAATAAACAGCTTCAACATCACTTGGATAACCTACCATAGTCATAATAATATCTTTATCATGAATACAATCTTTTATTGTATCTTGCCAATCAATGCCTTCTTCAATTAAATCTACCACTTTATCTTTGGTACGGGTATAAATAGAAACATAGTAGCCAGCTTTTTTTAAGTTCCTAACCATTGATTTTCCCATAACCCCTACACCAATGAATCCTATTTTTTCCATAATGTTCCTCCTTGTTTTCTTATTTTACCACATTTATTTGAGATAGAAAAATCTTTTTATGAGGTATATAATGAAGTTAGGAGATGAGTGAAATGAAAAAAGTATTGATTTTGATTGGCATCATAGCAGTTGGAATATGTCTTTATACTTGTGCAACTTTTAAGTTGAAGGATGATTCTTTAGAAAAAATTGAGACTATTGAGAATCAATGGTCAATGACTTTTCCTAATCATAAGACTTTATTATATCAAAAAGATACTGTAGAAGGATTTCACAGAGATGGAAATCAATATTTTGTCTATTCTTTAGATGAAATTGATTCTCATGATTTTTCAAGTTTTCAAAAACAGCCTTCTCCAACATTAGAAAACCATATAAAATCATTATGGCATGATGATGGTTTAGATGAAACAGTGCAGCCAGATTTTAATGATGATTATACTTATTACATAGTTTCAAAAGATGAATTTAATCATTTATATGTTTTACTTTTTGAAAATCAAAGGAAACTTTATATTATTCATGAAAAAATTTGAGAAATACATAGGAAAATCTTGACATTTCCTCTATTATCCATATAATAACAAGTGCGGCTATCTCTAGGATATAAGAGTCCTCGACCTATACCTTGGATTTGGCTAAGTTAATATATAAGGAGGAAAACACATGTTAACTAAAGAAGAAAAAACTGCTATTATGAAAGAATATGCAAGAGCTGAAGGAGATACAGGTTCTCCAGAAGTACAAATCGCTGTATTAACTGCTGATATCAACAAATTAAATGGACACTTTAAAGTTCATAAAAAAGACTATCATTCAAATAGAGGTCTTTTAAAGAAAATCGGTAGAAGAAGAGATTTATTAAAATATTTAAAAAATAAAGATCTTGACAGATATACAACATTAGTTGACAAATTAGGATTAAGAAGATAAAAGATATTCAAAAAAGAATATCTTTTTTTCTTTATTTTGTTTATAATATATATGGTTTTGTCAAGAAAGGATGTGATTTGTATGTTTTATAGTAATAATGAAGTTCCCGAGCCGTTATCCTGTTTACATACAATAAATATCTTGGAGGGACAAATATGGAAAAGAGAATTGAAGAATTAGAAAATCAAATTAAAGATTTATTGAATGATAAAAAATATCATCAAATAAGAGAGTTATTAGTAGATTTAAATGAAGCAGATATTGCTGAAATTATTGAAACCATTGATAATAAAGAAGATGTTGTACGTATTTTTAGGTTATTGCCTAAAGATAGTGCAGCGGATGTTTTTTCTTATATCCCAGTTGAATATGAACAAATGATTATTGAGTCATTAACCAATCGTGAAATTGGTCAAATTATGAATGATCTTTATTCTGATGATGCGGTTGATATGTTAGAAGAAATGCCAGCAAATGTCGTTAAAAAAGTATTGGCGGCAACAGATAAAGAAACTCGTAGAGATATTAACAGTTTATTGAAATACCCAGAAGATTCTGCGGGAAGTATTATGACGGTTGAGTATGTTGATTTACGTGCTTATATGAGTGTATCTGATGCGATTGATCGTATTCGTCAAACGGGTGTTGATAAAGAAACAATCAATACTTGTTATGTGACAGATGCGCAAAAGCATCTGTTAGGGATTGTAACTTTAAGAGAAATCATTTTAGCAAAAACTGATGAGAATATTAAAGACTTAATGACTGAAAATGTTATTACTTTTCATACTTTAGATGATCAAGAAGAAGTTGCTAAACAATTCCAAAAATATGATTTTGGAGCGATGCCTGTTGTTGATAATGAAAATCGTTTGGTTGGAATTATTACGGTTGATGATGTTATGGATATCTTAGAAGAAGAAGCAACTGAAGATATCGAAATGATGGCAGCCATTACTCCAACGGATCAACCTTACATGAAAACAAGTGTTTTTGATACATATAAAAAACGTATTCCTTGGTTATTGTTGTTGATGATTTCAGCATCAATTACTGGAAAAATTATTCAAGGTTTTGAAACTGCCTTATCGACATATGTAATTTTAACTGCTTTTATTCCAATGTTGATGGATACGGGTGGAAATTGTGGTTCACAAGCTTCAGTTTCGGTTATTCGTGCTTTGTCATTGGATGAAGTGGAATTTAAAGAATTACCACTTGTTGTATGGAAAGAAATGAAAGTATCTATTTTAGTTGGTGCCACTTTAGCAATTGCTAATTTTGCTAAAATCATGTTGATTGATCAAACATCAATGCTGGTTGCTTTTGTTGTTTGTATGACTTTGTTTGTAACTGTCGTTGTAGCAAAATTTGTTGGTTGTACTTTACCGATTTTAGCTGATAAAATTGGTTTTGATCCTGCAGTTATGGCAAGTCCATTTATTACTACTATTGTTGATGCTTTATCATTACTTGTTTATTTTAATGTGGCAGGAGCATTTTTAGGGATTTAGAAAAGAGGAAAACAATGAATATCCGTTATGCAATAAAAAAAGATTATTTAGGTGTTGAAAATATTATGCAGCAAGTCCAAACAATGCATGTCTTCTGGAGTCCTGATATTTATCAAAAGGTAGATATAGCTATGCCTAAAGAAACATTTGAGATACTTGTTTTTCAAAAACAATTAATAGTAGCTGAAGATGAGAATCATCAAATATTGGGTATTGTTTCTTTTGAAGAAAAACAAAAGCAAGCTATACATCTTGTGAAAAGAAATATTATTTATATCCATGTCATAGCTATTGATGAAAAATATCGTGGTCAGGGAATTGGTCGTCAATTGCTTGATTTTATGAAAAAGATGGCTAAAGATAAACATTATGATGGGTTGGAGTTATCGGTGAATGTACACAATCAAAAAGCAAAATCAATGTATGAAAATTATGGATTTGAAGAAAAATCAATTCATATGAATTTAAAGTTATAATGTTTATGAAGGGAGATTGTGATGCTTGATTCAATATATTTATCATGGTTAGGAATTATTTATCTTATTATGCTTTTTATTCCTAATTTCTTTTGGACAAAGCATCAACCTCTTGGTTATGATGCAAAGTCAGAGAATTTGATTTTATTAATCCTAGAAAGAATAGGTCAAGGATTGGTGACTTGTTTTGCCATAATAAGTTTTCAAAAAATAATTTGGCAATGGGATATTTTATTGATAATTGCAACAATAGCTATGTTTTTGTATGAAGGTTATTGGATACGTTATTTTCGTAGTGATTGTACTTTGCAAGATTTTTATACTTCGTTTTTAAAGATTCCTTTAGCTGGAGCAACTTTACCAGTTTTAGCTTTTTTGTGTTTAGGAATCTATGAAAGACATATCTTGCTTGTTATTTCTACAATTATTTTAGGAATCGGACATATAGGAATACATTATGAACATTTTCGAAAGATAAATGCTTGATTTCGAAGATGTTTTTTTGTTTTTTTCATGATTTTAGGAATATATCAAAAATAAATAGTTTGTTATTGGGATAAATTATGCTATAATAACAAAGATAATAAATGAGGTGGAAATATAATATGTCAAAACAAGTGTTTAGCTTAGAATTTTATGGAAAGACATTAACTGTTGAAACAGGTGAACTTGCCAAACAAGCCAATGGCTCAGTATTGGTTAGATATGATGATACAGTTATTTTGTCAACAGCAGTTGCTGGGAAAGAACCAAAAGATGTGGACTTTTTCCCATTAACAGTTACATATGAAGAAAAATTATATTCTGTAGGAAAAATTCCTGGAGGATTCTTAAAAAGAGAAGGGCGTCCTAGCGAACATGGAACATTAACGGCTCGTATGATTGACCGTCCAATTCGTCCATTGTTTGCTGATGGATTTAGAAATGAAGTGCAAGTGGTGAATACTGTTTTATCAGTAGATCAAGAAGCATCACCAGAAATGGCAGCAATGTTTGGTGCATCTCTTGCGTTATGTTTATCTGATATTCCTTTTAATGGACCAATTGCTGGTGTCAATGTTGGATTAATTGATGGTGAATTTACAATCAATGCTGGTCCAGAAGATATGGAAAGAAGCTTAATTAATCTTGAAGTTGCTGGAACAAAAGAAGCAATTAACATGGTTGAAGCTGATGCTAAAGAAGTTGATGAAGAAACAATGTTGAATGCTTTAATGTTTGGTCATGAAAAGATTAAAGAATTAATTGCTTTCCAAGAAAAAATTGTTGAAGCATGTGGTAAGGAAAAAATTGAAATTCCTTTATTTGAATTAGATCCTGCAATTGTAGAAGAAGTAGAAGTTTTAGCAAAAGAAAAAATGATTGCGGCTGTTTCTATTCCTGGAAAATTAGAAAGATATGGCGCTATTGATGATATCAATGCTGAAGTTGTTGCGCTTTTTGAAGAAAGAGATTATGCAGATTTAAAAGAACATGATTCAGTCATTAAACAAGTGAAGATTGTTTTACATGACTTAGAAAAAGATGAAGTCAGAAGATTAATTACTGAAGATAAGATTAGACCAGATGGAAGAAAAATTGATGAAGTGCGTCCATTAAATGCACAAGTTGATTTATTACCAAGAGTTCATGGTTCAGCTTTATTTACCCGTGGTGAAACACAAGTTTTATCAGTGTGTACATTAGGAGCTTTAGGTGAACATCAAAAAATTGATGGTTTAGGTTTAGAAGATCAAAAACGTTTTATGCATCACTATAACTTCCCACCATATTCAGTTGGTGAAACAGGAAGAATGGGTGCGCCAGGACGTCGTGAAATTGGACATGGGGCCTTAGGAGAAAGAGCTTTGGCTCAAGTAATTCCTAGTGAAGATGAATTCCCATATACAATTCGTGTTGTTTCTGAAGTTTTAGAATCTAATGGTTCTTCTTCACAAGCTTCTATCTGTGCATCATCAATGGCTTTAATGAGTGCCGGTGTTCCTATTAGCAATCCAGTTAGTGGTGTGGCTATGGGATTAGTAAAAAAAGGTGACGATTATACAATTTTAACTGATATCCAAGGGATGGAAGATCATTTAGGTGATATGGACTTTAAAGTTGCAGGTACAAAAAATGGTATTTGTGCTTTACAAATGGATATTAAAATTGATGGTATCACAAAAGAAATTTTACAAGAAGCTTTAGCACAAGCTAAAATTGGTAGACAACAAATTATGGATTGTATGTTAGGGGCTATTCAAGAACCTAGAAAAGAATTAAGTCCATATGCTCCAAAAGTCTTTATGATGAGAATTAATCCTGATCAAATTAAAGATGTTATTGGACCAGGTGGTAAAAATATTAATGAAATTATTGAAAAATCTAATGATGTCAAGATTGATATTGAACAAGATGGTCGTGTGACAATTTATCACTTTGATCAAGATGCTATTAATACTGCAGCTAAATTAATCGAAAATATCGTGAAAAAAGCTGAAGTTGGTGAAATCTATGATGGTAAAGTTGTTCGTGTTGAAGATAAATTTGCCTTTGTTGAATTATTCGAAGGAACAAATGGATTCTTACATGTAGGTGATGTTGCTCATGAAAGAATCAATAAAGTATCTGATGTCTTAAAACTAGGAGATACTGTTAAAGTTAAAGTTACAAAAATCACAGATAAAGGTGTTAATGTTTCAAGAAAGGCTTTATTGCCAAAACCAGTTCAACCAAAGGAAGAAAAAACAAGTGAATAAAATTATCTTGGCTTCGACTTCGCCAAGACGAAAAGAATTATTAGAAAGTACGGGCATCGATTTTATAATCGATGCTTCTTCTATAGAAGAAGTCATGGATGAAACATTACCTTTATCATTAAGATTACAAAAACTAGCAACTGATAAAGCTTATCCAATTCATCAAAAATATCCTCATGATATTGTTATTGGTGCGGATACAATTGTTTATTTAGATGATGAAATCATCGGAAAAGCCCGTGATGAAGCACATGCTCGTGAGATTTTAATGAAACTTAATCATCGTAAACATAGTGTTTATAGTGCTGTGGCTATCTATTTTGGTGAAGAACTTGTGACATTTGTAGAAAAAACAGATGTTTATTTTAAAGATATAACAAATATGATTGATGATTATCTTGCTTCAAAGGAATGGATGGGTAAAGCGGGAGCTTATGGAATTCAAGGACGTGCTGATTGTTTTGTTGATCATGTTGATGGTGATAAAAACAATGTTATTGGATTACCTCTTTCAAAAGTTATGGAAGTCTTAAAACAACATATTTCATTTGAGAATCTCACTTTATAGTGAGATTTTTTTGGTGATATATGAGTAAACTGCAATGATAAGTGATAGATTCATTTTTTGTTGATGAATCGAAGATAATTTTTAAAAATAAGATAAAGAGGGTAAGATATTAAGAAAAAATGGTGGTTTTATATTTTTAGATATCTTGTGTTTTTTTATAAAAATATGTAAACGGATTCATTTTTATGTTGTAGTCTTATTGAAATTTTATTATAATAAGTGAGAAGGAAAAATGGAGGATGAAAATATGGAAAAGAAAGTTAAGAGGATTGCATTGCTTTCTGGAGGTGGAGATTGTCCAGGATTGAATGCGGTAATTAGAACTATTACAAAAACTGCTATTCGTAAATATGGTTGGGAAGTTATTGGATATGTTTATGGATACCGTGGTTTATACAATAATAACTATATTGAATTGACTGAAGAAAAAGTAGAAGATATTTATAAAGAAGGAGGAACTATTTTATATAGTTCTAATAAAGATAACCTTTTTGATTATTTAGTTGATGATGGAAAAGGTGGTAAAGTAAAGAAAGATGTCAGTGATGTTGGAGTTGAAAACTTAAAGAAAGCTGGCGTTGATGTTTTGGTTGTTTTAGGTGGAGATGGTACATTAACAAGTGCAAGAGATTTCTCTAGAAAAGGAGTTAATGTCATCGGGGTGCCTAAAACAATGGACAACGATTTAACAAGTACAGATTTAACTTATGGATTTATTAGTGCTATGAGTGTTGGAACTGATTTTATTGATCGTTTACAAACAACAGCAAAATCTCATCATCGTGTTATCTGCTGTGAATTGATGGGGAGAGATGCTGGATGGATTGCTTTATATTCAGGACTTGCTGGGAATGCTGGTGTTTGCTTAATCCCAGAAATTCCTTTCACAATTGAAAACATTGCAAAACATGTTGCTAAACGTGATGCGGAAGGATTGCCTTATACTGTTATTGCTGTAGCAGAAGGAGCTAAATATGCTGATGGAACAAAAGTTATTGGTAAAATTGTTGAAGATTCACCAGATCCAGTTCGTTATAGTGGTTTAGCTGCTAAAGTTGCTGATGATTTAGAAAAAGTGATTCCAAATCATGAAGTGCGTGCTGTTAATCCAGGACATATTATTCGTGGTGGAGATATTACAGCATATGATCGTATCTTATCAATTCGTTTTGGAGTGAAAGCTTGTGAATTAATTGATGAAGGTTTATTTGGTAATGTTGTTACCCTTCATGGTGAAGATATGGATTATACTTCTTTAGAAGAAGTTATTGGTGATGCAAAATTCGGTAAACAAAAACGTGTTGATCCTAATGGTGAATTGGTACGTGCTGCTAAAGCTATTGGTGTTTGCTTCGGAGATGAATAAGATGAAAAAAGTCATGAAAATGGCTTTTTTATTTGCTTATATTTTTTTTCTTTGATAGAATGAGGATTGCTAGTTAAAGGAGGACGAAGAATGATTGATGAATTAATACAAAGTGGTGAATATAATCAGGCACTTTCTTTATTGAATGATATGAACGATGAAAATACCCGTTATTTAAGATTGGTTTGTTTAGTTGGTCTACAAGAATATCAACAAGCTAAATTAGAAGGTGCGCTAGCCAAAGCGAAAGCTGAAGAAACATATTATGATGTTGTTTCGATGTATGTTACAACACTTAAAGAATTGGGTGAATTTGAAGAAGCAATTAATATTTTAATTGAGGAATTATCAATGCCTTACATTCCTTATCAATATGAGATGCTTTTTAATACGGCATATGATGAAATTCTATTAGAAAAACAAGAAGCTCATTATGAACTTGAATCTAAGAATCAAATCTTTTCAATTGAAGAAATTGAACAAGTTTTAAAGAAAAAAGATTGTAATGAAGATTTGTTATATATGGTTTTAGATCAACTACAACAATTAAATGTACGTATGATCATTCCAACAATTAAAGACTATTTATTGGATAGTCGTCGTCATTTCTTTGCCAAAACTTTATTAATAGAAATTATGATTGATCAACAAGTTGATGAAGATATGGAAGTAGAGAAGTTTGGTGCGTATTATCATATTAATCCAAGTTATATGCCACTTGTTTTAGCTCAAGATGCTTACCAAGGAATTGGACAGTATTTAGAAAATGCACTTGAAAATGATAATCCAACCATGTTTGAACAATGTATGGATTATCTAGAATATTTTCTTTATGCTTATTATCCTAAAGAAATATATGATGATAAGTATAATGTTGTAGCAGCTTCAATTCATTATTATGTTGCGACTTTACAATCTTATGATATAGATATGTCTGATTTAGAAGTGACATATTATTGTGATGAATCACAAATTCAAGGGGTTGTTCTTTTGTTAAAACAGATTGAAGTCTAGTAAAACATAGGGAAAGTATTGATAAATAAAGGATATTATGGTATATTTATTAAGCTATTTATCTATTAGAATAGAAATGGATTGCCAAAAAGTAGATAAATATAGAAAAGCATGAAGTACATAAATGAAATAGATTTTTAGCACTCTTACAATAAGAGTGTTAAAATAGTTGCAATCTTATATTTATTCATGTATAATATGCGTGTTGAAATAATGGAGGAAGTATAAATGGAAACAGTTTGTAACAAACTTGAAAATTGTATGGTGGAAGTCAAAGTAACTTTCACAACTGAAGAATGGAAAGATGCACAAGACAAAGCATTAAACAAATTAGCAAAAAATGTAAAAATTGATGGATTTAGACAAGGGAAAGCGCCTGCTAAATTAGTTAAAGCAAGAGTTGGTAAAGGAGCTATCTTAGAAGAAGCAACTGACATCATTTTACAAAAGAATTATGCAGGTATTTTATTAGATAATGATGTACATCCTGTAGGTCAACCAGAAGTAAAAATCGATGAATTAACTGAAGAAACTTTAAAAGTTACTGTTAACGCTCCAGTTGCACCTGAAGTGACTTTAGGACAATATAAAGGATTAGAAGTTAAAAAAGGACAAGTTAAAGTAACTAAAAAAGAAATCGAAGCTGAATTAAAGAACTATCAAAATCAATTTGCTGAATTAGTGATTAAAGAAGAAGGAACTGTTGAAAACGGAGATACTGCAGTTATCGATTTTGAAGGATTTAAAGATGGAGAAGCTTTCGAAGGTGGAAAAGGTGAAAACTATCCATTAGAAATTGGATCTGGTTCATTTATTCCTGGATTTGAAGAACAATTAGTAGGTATGGGTATTGATGAAGAAAAAGAAATTAATGTAACTTTCCCAGAAAACTATCAAGCTGCTGAATTAGCTGGTCAAGCTGTTGTTTTCAAAGTTAAAGTTCATGAAATCAAATCAAAAGTTTTACCTGAAATTGATGATGAATTAGCAAAAGATGTTAATATTGATGGTATTGAAACATTAGCTGATTTAGAAACTTATACAAAAGAACAAATTAAAAACAGAAAACAAAGTGAAGTTGAATCAAAATTCAGTGATGATATCTTCAATGCAGTTATTGAAAATACACCATTAGAAGTACCAGAAGTTATGGTTGAAACTGAAGTTCAACAAATGTTAAGAGAAGTAGAACAAAACTTATCTCAACAAGGTTTAAATATGGAATTATTCCAACAATTAACTGGTAAGACTATGGATGATATGAAAGCTGAAATGAGAGAACAAGCTGAAAAACGTGTAAAATTTAACTTAATTTTAGCTGAAATTGTAAAAGCTGAAAATATTGAAGTGTCTGAAGAAGAAGTTGATGAAGAAATCAAAGAAATCGCTACATACTATAGCAGAGAATTTGATGAAGTTAAAAAATTATTTGAAAGTCAATTAGGACAAATCAAATCTGATTTAGCAACTCGTAAGGCTGTTCAATTAATTAAAGATAACGTAAAATAAGACGCACTTGCGTCTTGTTTTATTAAGACGTTTTGATAGACAAATGACTCATTATTATATATAATGATGAAAATGGATGGATTGATGATTCATCTTTGTAAAGGAGGTAATGAATTATGGAAGAATTAGAAATTGTTGTTGATTTACCTGTCATTTGCACAAGGGGAATGATTGTTTTCCCTAAACATGAAATTTCTTTAGATGTTGGAAGAAGTTTTAGTTTAAAAGCAATAGAAAAAAGTATCAATGAGTTTGATGAAAATATAGTTTTTATTTCTCAAAAGAATCCAATTGATGAAAATACAGATTTTGAACATGTTTATCACTATGGAACTTTATGTAAAGTGAAAAGAAGAATTAAAAGAGATAATCATGGAACAATTAAATTAACTGTTGAAGGTCAAAAGCGAGTAGAAATTACTCAATTAGAAGAAAGAGATGGATGTTTATTTGCCAAAACAAAATATCTTGAAGATATTCCTGGTGAAAAAACTGAAGAAATTGCATTGGTACGTAAAGTTTCTGAACAAATGCAATCTATGAATAAGAACTTACAAATGTTTCCACGTGAAGTTTTCTCAAACTTATCACAAGGTATGAGTGCAAGTGATTTGGCTGATACAATTGGTCAATATATCAATGTTGAATTACAAACAAAACAAAAAATCTTAGCTGAATGTGATATTAATAAACGTTTACTTCTTGTTTTAGGTAGTATGGAAGAAGAAAAAGTGATTAATGAACTTGAAGAAAAGATTAATTTAAAAGTGAAAGAAAGCATTGATGAAAATCAAAAAGAATATTATCTAAGAGAAAAGTTACGTGCAATTAAAGAAGAATTAGGGGATACGCCTAATAAAGAAGATGATACAGATTATATTCGTCAAGAAATGAAGGATAAACCTTATCCACAATATATTAAAGATAAGATTGAAGAAGAATTAAGACGTTATGATATGATGCCTTCAGCATCTTCTGAAGCCAATGTTGTGAGAACATATATTGATTGGGTATTAAAGACACCTTGGTATCAAGAAACTGAGGATAATCAAAATATTGGTGATGTTGAAAGAATCTTAGATGAAGATCATTATGGTTTAAAGAAAACAAAAGAAAGAATTGTCGAACATCTTGCGGTAAAACAAATGACACAATCTTTAAATGCGCCAATTATCTGTTTGGTTGGGCCACCAGGGGTTGGGAAAACATCGATTTCTAAATCGATTGCTAGAGCATTAGGTAGAAAATTTGTAAAAGCATCATTAGGTGGTGTTAAGGATGAAGCTGAGATTCGTGGACATCGTAGAACTTATTTAGGTTCTATGCCAGGAAGAATTATTCAAGGAATGAAAAAAGCTGGCGTCGTCAATCCTGTATTCTTATTAGATGAAATTGATAAGATGTCTAGTGATTATAAAGGGGATCCAACAAGTGCAATGCTTGAAGTCTTAGATCCAGAACAAAATCAATTTTTCTCAGATAACTACTTAGAAGAACCTTATGATTTATCTAAAGTTTTATTTATTGCGACTGCTAATGATTTAGGAAGTATTCCTGAACCATTAAGAGATCGTCTTGAAATTATTGAAATTTCTTCTTATACTGAACAAGAAAAATTACAAATTGCTAAACGTCATCTTTTAAAGAAAGAATTAGAAAGACATGGTTTAAAAGCTGAACAATTAATGATTAGTGATGAAACAATGATGTCAATCATTCGTCATTACACACGTGAAGCAGGGGTTCGTCAATTAGAAAGATTGATTGCTCAAATTTGTCGTAAATCAGTTTTAAAGATTTTAAAGAATCCAGGACTTGTTTTAGATATTCAAATTGCTGATTTAGAAGAATTCTTAGGTAAAGCACCATTTGAACATACAAAGAAATTAGATAAACCACAAATTGGAGTGGTAACTGGAATGGCATATACTCAATATGGTGGAGATATTTTACCAATTGAAGTCAATCATTTTAATGGAAGTGGTAAATTTATTATTACTGGTCAATTAGGTGATGTGATGAAAGAATCTGCGTCTATTGCTTTAGATTATATGAAAGCAAATCGTGAAAAATATGGATTAGAAAATATTGCTTTTGATAAAGAAGATATTCATATCCATGTTCCTGAAGGAGCAGTGAAAAAAGATGGACCAAGTGCTGGTGTGACTTTGACAACTGCAATTCTATCTGCATTTAGTAATCGTCCTGTTCGTGATGATGTTGCGATGACTGGAGAAATCACTTTAAGAGGTCAGGTTTTACCAATTGGTGGGTTAAAAGAAAAATCTATTTCTGCTCATCGTAGTGGTATTCGTACAATTATTATTCCTAAAGATAATGAAAAGGATATTGATGATATTCCTGAATCAGTTCAAAAGGATTTAAAAATTGTTTTAGCTGATCATATTGATACAGTATTAGAAAATGCATTAGTAAAGTAGAGTCTTGATGACTCTATTTTTCTTATAGTTATTTGTTAAGAAATATGTTAAGATGGATTCAACAAGGAATAAAGGAGAATATTATGTATAAAGTCAATAAAGCACAATTTGTATTATGTGCAGCCTGGAAATCACAATGGCCAGAAAATGATTTGCCTGAAATTTGTTTGGCTGGACGTAGTAATGTAGGGAAATCAAGTTTGATTAATACAATAACAAATCATAGTAAATTAGCAAAAGTATCAGGGACACCGGGAAAAACACGTACTTTGAATTTCTTTAATATCAATGATGAGTTAAGATTAGTTGATGTGCCGGGCTATGGATATGCTAAGGTCAATGATAAAATTAAAGAAAGTTTTGGAGATATGATTGATACTTATTTAAGAGAACGAGATGTTTTAAAAGGATTGGTATTAATTGTTGACTATCGTCATAAACCAACGCGTGATGATATTGAAATGTATGAGTATGCAAAGTATTATGAAATTCCAGTTATTGTTGTGGCAACTAAAGAAGATAAATTAAAACGTAATGATTTAAAGAAAAATGAAAAAATGATTAAACAAGTTTTGGATTTTGATGAAAACGATCAATTTGTTAGATTTTCAAGTTTTAACAAGACTGGGATTCAAGAACTTTGGGATGCAATTTTGAAGCTTTGTTAAATTAAAACTTAACAAAAGGCAATGTTTGTTGTATAATCACTAGCAGGGGGTAATAGTCATGATAAATATTATGTTATGTTGTGCATCTGGGATGTCAACAAGTTTATTAGTAGAAAAAATGAAGAAGGCTGCTGCAGAAGAAGGGGTAGAAGTGAATATCTGGGCAGTTGGAGCTAATGAAGTGAAAGCAAATGCTACAAAAGCTGATATTATTTTACTTGGACCACAAGTCAGATATGCGCAAAAGAAAATTGAATCTGAAGCGCCAGGTGTTCCAGTTGCAAATATTGGAATGCGTGAATATGGTATGATGAATGGTAAGGCTGTTTTGGCTCAAGCTATTGAATTATGTAAAAAGTAAGAAGTAGAAATACTTCTTTTTTTCATATTCTGTATTTTTTTGCATACAGTTTGTTAGGAGGGAAAGTATGCAAAAAATATATTTTAAAAAAATTGTGGACTTGAATCATCGTTTGAAGGAGCTTGTATCTATTTCTGTTGATGAATCAATCAGTTATAAAATGGAAACTCAAGGTATGAGAGCCGTTGGAAGTATTATGATTAATGGTGAGTATAAAGATGACAATACCAAACAAAGCTTTCATGAAACGATTGATTTAGATATCTTAGCTCAATTTGACAAGATTACAGATAAACGTGATTTTCATGTTAAAGTTGAAGATTTTGATTATACACTCAATGAAGGAAATATGGCATTGGTTATTCAAGCCTGTGTATATGGTGTTTTAGATGATGAAGATCGTGTCATTGAAACTTCACAGATTGTTAGTGATGAAGTACAAAGTGATGAAGATGTTGCTTTAGAAATTGAAAATCTTTTAAGGGAAGAAGATGAGATCATAATGACACCACCTGTGGAAGAACCAATATTAGAGCTCGATGAAGAAATCGTTGTACCGCAAAAAGAAACAAAAGAAGTCATAACAAAGTCAAACAATGAGGATGAGGAAGATGATGAAGATATTGGTACTTATTACTTATATGTTGTATCTGATGGAGATAGTTACCAATCCATAGCCGCTCGTTATCAAGTTGATGAATATCAGCTTAAAGAATACAACCATGATCGTCCGCTTTCCAAAGGTGCGATTGTGATTGTACCTTATTATGCATGAAAGAACAGCTTGAGGAATATTATGGAATTCATGTGATTGGACAAATCACATTAAGTCAAAAAACATATAAGTTAAAATGTATTGAAGGTTATTATGTATTAAAATGTGTAAAAGATAAGCATGTACAAAGAACCTTAGAATATATTGAAACATTGCATATGACTTGTTTTGTGCATGTTTTATTAAATAAAAATAATGAGTATGTCACACCTTATCAGCAACATTATATTTATTTGATGCCCTATATTGATAATTCACAGGGACAATTAAAAGAAATGAAAATAAAGTTTTACTTTGAAACCTTAGCTTATCTTCATTACCATAGTTTTTATTATACAAAAGTCAATCAACAATATTTTGAAACATTACAACATGATATCATTACAATCATCAATGAACGTTTTGCATATTATGAACAAATGATTCAAAATTTTGAAAACATCATGATGCGTTCACCTAGTCAATGGATGTTAGTGATGAACTATTATCGTATTTATGAAGCTTTATGTAGTGCTAGACAATATTTGTCGCAATATTTAGAAAAAACGAAAGAATATCATCAAATTAGAGTTTGTATGAATTATAAGCATTTTGATTATGATCATATTTCTTTAAAAGAAAAATGTTTCTTATCAATTGATAATGTCTGTATAGATTTACCAATCTATGATTTATTTGATATTTATCAAAGAATTCCTGATATTTTATTTGATTTAGATTGTTTTAGTGAATATTATTTAAAAAAGATTGAATTAAAAGATGATGAAAAATTGTTATTGTGTTGTTTGATGAATATTGTTCCTTTAATTGATTATGGACAAGATGAAATCGAAAATATTATCAAACTTTCACGATTATTATATTATTTAGATTCTATCACCCATTTTATTCATCAATTGTAATTGACAAGACATGGTAGCTTTGTTAAAATAAGAATACGTTGATGAGGAGGAGTACATCTTGTATTCTTAAAGAGAGTCTCTGGAAGGTGTAAAGAGATAGAAGAAAAGATGGAAGGTAGCCTCGGAGTATGTTTTTTGAACTCACAGTAGGAAAACACGTAGAACTGCGTTAAAGTTTAAGAGGTATACAAATGTATACGAATTAAGGTGGTACCACGAACATTCGTCCTTAAACGAATGTTCTTTTTTATTTGAAGGAGGAAAAATTATGAGTTGGAAGATTTTATTGGTTTGGGTATTGTTTATTGCAGCTTTGATGTTTTTAAGCTATTTCTTTACTAAACGTGTCAAAATGAATAAAGAAATAAGAAAACAAATCCAGACTGAAGAAGCAGCAAGAAAACAAAAATATACATATCTTAAACCTGGTATTTTTGATGAATGTCCAAGAGAGGATGTTTCTGCAGCTGCATTATTTCATTGTATAAGAAAAGAAGATGAGGATTTTGATCACTACTTTGAAAATATGAATGAAAGTGAAAAAGTTGTTTATGGAATTTATCAAGTTGGTTTAACATTACAAGGACAAGGGGCTTCTTTACACAGTTTCTTTTTAAGCCCATCAACAAAACCATTTGTTCCTATTATTGTTGATATTTTTGAAAAAGTTGGATCACATGAATTGGCTGATTTAATGCGTGCAGCAAGACGTTTTGCTGAAATTATTGAAAATGATGAAGATGATGATGAAGATGATCCAGAAATGGGAGATTATTCACGTTATAACTTTTCTGATTTTACTAATGAATTTGCAACTTTAGTAAGTACAACTAATTTAAATGAAAAAATTACAAACTTTATTTTAGATCATAAAGAAGATTTCTATGATAAATATATTCCTGAAAAAAATGAAGAAAATGGAGTTGATGAAGATGAAGGAACTAGCAACTAAATATGATCATAAGAAAGTAGAAGAAGGAAAATATAAGACTTGGATTGATAAAAAATATTTTGAAGCAGGAGATATTTCTAAAAAGCCATATAGTATTGTTATTCCACCACCTAATGTTACAGGAAAATTACATTTAGGGCATGCTTGGGATACAACATTACAAGATATGATTATTCGTTATAAGAGAATGCAAGGATATGATGCTTTATGGTTACCTGGAATGGATCATGCTGGAATTGCAACACAAGCAAAAGTTGAAGCAAGAATGCGTGAAGAAGGGATTTCACGTTATGATTTAGGACGTGAAAAATTCTTAGAAAAAGCTTGGTCTTGGAAAGAAGAATATGCTTCTATTATTCGAAGTCAATGGGAAAAATTAGGTTTATCACTTGATTATTCAAAAGAAAGATTTACTTTGGATGAGGGATTAAGTGAAGCTGTTAAAACTGTATTCGTGACGCTTTATGAAAAAGGTTTGATTTATCAAGGTGAACGTATTATTAACTGGGATCCTGTACAAAGAACAGCTTTATCAAATATTGAAGTTATTCATAAAGAAATTGAAGGACATATGTATTATTTCAAATACAAGGTTGTGGAAACAGATGAAACACTTGTTATTGCGACAACTCGTCCTGAAACAATGTTTGCTGACCAAGCAATCTTTGTTCATCCAGATGATGAAAGATATACACATTTAATAGGAAAACATGCAATTAATCCGGCTAATGGTGAAGCTTTACCAATTATGGCTGATAGTTATATTGATATGAGCTTTGGAACTGCAGTTATGAAATGTACTCCTGCACATGATCCAAATGACTTTGCTTTAGCAAAGAAATACAATTTAAAAATGCCAATTTGTATGAATGATGATGGTACAATGAACGCTATGTGCGGTAAATATGCTGGAATGGATCGTTTTGTATGTCGTGAAGCTTTGGTTAAAGATTTTGAGGATGCTGGAGTGGTTGATCATATTGAAACACATATGCATCAAGTTGGACATTCTGAACGAAGCAATGCGATTGTTGAACCATATTTATCAAAACAATGGTTTGTTAAAATGAAACCATTGGCTGAAGCAGCTTTAGCTAATCAACAAACTGATTCAAAAGTCAATTTTGTTCCTGGACGTTTTGAGAAAACATTTAATCAATGGATGGAAAATATTGAAGATTGGTGTATTTCACGTCAATTATGGTGGGGACATCAAGTACCTGCTTGGTATCACAAAGAAACTGGAGAAGTTTATGTTGGTAAGAATCCACCCGCTGATATAGAAAATTGGAAACAAGATGAAGATGTCTTAGATACATGGTTTTCAAGTGCTTTATGGCCATTTTCAACAATGGGTTGGCCAAATACTGATAGCGAATTATTTCAACGCTATTTCCCAACAAATACATTAGTTACAGGATATGATATCATTTTCTTCTGGGTATCTCGTATGATTTTCCAATCATTAGAATTTACGCAAGAAAGACCTTTTAAAGATGTTTTGATTCATGGTTTAATTCGTGATGAACAAGGAAGAAAAATGTCTAAATCTTTAGGTAATGGGGTTGATCCAATGGATGTTATTGATGAATATGGTGCTGATACACTTCGTTTCTTCTTAACAACTAATTCAGCTCCAGGAATGGATTTAAGATATATTCCAGAAAAACTTGAAGCATCATGGAATTTCATTAATAAGATTTGGAACTCTGCACGTTTTGTTTTAATGAATATTGATGAAGATATGAAATATGAAGATTTAAGTTTTGATCATTTGAATTTATCTGATCAATGGATTTTAAATCGTTTGAATGAGGTTATTGTATCTGTTGATGAAAATATGGATAAATTTGAGTTTGTTAATGTTGGAAGTGAATTGTATAATTTTATTTGGGATGATTTCTGTTCATGGTATATTGAATTATCTAAAGTTCATTTAAATAGTGAAAATGCAAATGAAAAACAAGCAACCCAAAATACTTTGGTTTATGTTTTAAATGCGATTGTTAGATTATTACATCCATTTATGCCATTTGTGACTGAAGAAATTTATCAAACAATTCCTCATTTAGAAGAATCTATCTGTATTTCATCTTGGCCACAAGTAAATCATGAATTTGATAATCAAACAATTAATGATCAATTCCAATATTTAATTGATATTATTAAAGGAATCAGAAATATGCGTGCTCAATATGTCATTAAAAATGCGATTGAAGTTGCTTATAGTATGCAAACAAAAGATAGTGCATTAGAAGCATTATTAAAAGACTTAGCACCATATATCTATAAATTATGTCATGCACGTTGCATTGGTTATAATGTAGAAACATCACAAAATGTAGCGACTGAAATGATCAAAGGTGGAAATGCGTTGATTATTGAACTTGGTGATTATATTGATTTAGCAGCTGAAAAGAAAAAATTAGAAGCAGAACTTCAAAAATTGGCTGGCGAAATTAAACGTTGTGAAGGTATGCTTTCAAATCCTAACTTCGTTAATAAAGCACCAGCTAGTAAAGTAGAGGCAGAAAAAGAAAAATTGGCTGATTATCAATCTAAATATGAAGCTGTTCAAACAAAATTAGGGAATATGTAAAAAGTGAAATGAAAAAATTTCACTTTTTTTCATTTTTGACAAGAAAAATTGATACAAAGAAGCGTATATATAAGTAGGGGCTACTTTTGAAAGGAAGGATAATTATGAAAGAATTAACATTACAAGAACAATATGAGATTCAAGGTGGGTCATTGGTTGGGACAGCTCTTTTGTATTTATTGTTAGGAGCAGGTATTTATAAGATTTGGAAATCAAAGAAAGGACGTATTTCTATTCCAAGACTTATTAATATTGAATGGCGTAATTAAATGTGAAAGGCTTTATGCCTTTCATATTTTTTATGTTGTATGCATAGATATTAAAAGAGGTGATATGCGATGAAGTTTGAATATAAGATTGTTATTATGGGGATTCTTTTTTCTTGTTTATGTATCTTACTTTTTACATATGGAACGACACTTGGTCAAAAGACGATGTATGTTTATCAAGTAGGTATTTATAAAGAAGAAAAGAATAAGGAAGATAAATTGGATGAGTTATCTAAGCAAGGGATAAAAGGATATTGTTATCAAAAGGAAAATCAATATTATGTTTTATCTATGATTAGTGAAAATCGTCAAGAAATTGATACTCATGCCAGTCAAGTTAAAGGTATTTTAAAGACTTATAAAGTATCTAAAGATACTACTGTAGATATTTTACTGCAAAATTTAGCTAAAGGAGTTACACATGATTAAATCATTACCAAAAGAAGAAAATCCTAGAGAAAAGGCATTGAATTATGGCATTGAGTCATTGAGCAATGTTGAATTATTAGCTTTGGTTTTAAGAACAGGAAACAAAGAAGAATCAGTTATTCAATTGGCTCAGAGATTATTAAATGAAGTAGGTGGATTTGAAAGATTGAATGATATTTCCTATGCTCAATTGATATCACTTAAAGGAATTAAGCAAGCTAAAGCAATTGAAATTTTAAGTATTCTTGAAATTGCAAAGCGTCTAAAGAGTAGAGTTCAAGATGCACAATCTTTAATGACTCCGTTTGATATTTATTATTATGTGAAGGATAAAATGATGTTTTTAAAACAAGAACATTTTGTTGTTTTATGTTTGGATAATAAAAATCGGGTTATTAAAGAAAAAACCATTTTTATTGGTTCGATTAATATGAGTGTAGTGACCCCAAGAGAGGTGTTTAAAGAAGCTATTCATGTGAGTAGTGCCAAGATTGCTTTGGTGCATAATCATCCTAGCGGGGATGCTTCACCGAGTCAGGAAGATATTTATTTGACAAGACAGTTTAAAGAGTTGGGAGAAATGATGTCAATTGAAATCATTGATCATATTGTTGTAGGGTGGCATCAGTTTTATAGTATCAGTGCAACGCATCTGTTTTATGATGATGACAAAATTTAAAAAAATAAATTAATTTGATAAAATCTATATCTCGAATTGCTTTTTTTCACTCCAGATATTATAATGTACTAGATTAGGGGTGATATTTTGTATAAGAAAAATAACAAATGGAATAAACATAACAAAAGAATTGTTATTGTGACAATCGTTTTGGTTCTTTTTTCAGTTTTTACCTTAGTAACAAGTCGATCAGCTTCTGGAATTGAAACGATGTTTAAAGATACAATTGCCAACATTGAATATTATGTCATTAAGGCACCAATAGAATATGTGAGTCATCTTTTTGATGAATACAGTGATTTAAAAGATGTCTACAATGAAAATGCGAAGCTTAAAGAACAGTTAGATAATCTAGCAAGAGAATCAGCTATGAATGAAACTTTATCCAATGAAATAGAAGAATTAAAGAAGTTGACAGGAATTGATTTTCTACCAACAGAATATCAAGTCAAATACACAAATGTCATTGCTAGAGATGCTGAAAGCTGGAACAATCAAGTTACAATTAACTTAGGTAATCTTTCTGGAATTAAAGAAGGAATGGCAGTTATTAGTTCTGATGGAATGATTGGAACGGTAACAAATGTAAGTGAAATTTCTTCAACGGTTTCTTTATTATCAAGTGAAACGAGCAAGAGTCAGTTGCCTGTAATGATAATAAGTGGTGATGAAGAATATTATGGCTTATTGAATCGTTATGATTTGAGTAGTAAAAGTTATCGTATTACTTTATTGAGTGATGTGGAAAAACTAGAAAAAGGAGCCAAGGTTGTAACGAGCGGTTTAGGTGGTGTCGGCAAGAATCCGAAAGGTATTTTAGTAGGGACAGTTGAAAATTATACTGTTGGAGATGATGCGACTGAATCTGTTTGTATGGTAAAGCCAAGTGTCAATTTTGATTCATTGAACTATGTTGCTGTGGTTCAAAGGGTGAATGAAAAATGAGAACAAGAATGAGAGATAGTTATCTTTTTAAATGTTTTGTCGTCGTTTTTCTTTGCTTTATTATAGATAGTACTATGGGTTATTTTTTACCATATAACTATACTAAAACTGGAATAACGATTATTCCATGTCTTGGTTTAATGATGTTTTCATTGTTAGTTAAAACGATTGATGGCGCAGAAAGATATTTCTTTGCAGCAATATGTGGTGTTTATTATTCTATTGTTTATTCGAATTCTTTAGCTATATATATACTTATTTATTGTTTAATCGCCTTTGTTCGATCTTATATTGTAAAATTAGAAAGCTTTAGTCTTATTGAATCAATGGTTTTTTGTTGTTTGACAATATTTGCGCAAGAAAGCGTGCTATATTGGTTGATGTGGATTACCAATATGACAAGATATCCTATTTCATCATTTTTATTGATGAGGATATTACCAACGCTGATTGTGAATTTGATTCTATCGATGGGAGTTTATTGGGTCTACAATAAAGTGAAGATCGAGGTGGAATAATGAATATTGAAGTCAAAGGGGTTAATGAAATATTGATGATGAAAGTCAATCCCCATTGTTTATTTGAAGAAGTTTTAAATGATTTAAATATGCTCTTGGATCAGCCTATCTTTAAACAAGATGGCTATTATCCAAGGGCATATTTTGATTTTGGATGTCGACTTTTAAAAGATGATGAATTAAAAAGTTTGATTGTGTTGTTAAAAGCAAAAAAGCGGGTTATTTTTGAAGGATTATCTTTACCTAAAAAAGAACATGCACTTTCAATTCAACGGGAACAATTGAGAAATGGTGAAGAAATTTATATTGAAAATGAAACATTATTTTTAGGAACAGTTAATCCAGGAAGTTATGTTTATTGTCATGATAACGTTTATTTTTTAAATACTGTTAAAGGAACAATTATTGCGATGAATGAGAATGTAAAGATTTATGGGCATGATTTTCAAAAAGCACAAATCATAATAAATCAACAATCTTTGCATGATTTGACAACTTCTGCACTCACAAGTGTCTATTATAAAGATAACCAGATTAAGGCAATGAAGGAGGATGGTTATGAGAACGATTGTCATTACATCAGGTAAGGGTGGTGTAGGAAAAAGCAGTATGACGATTAATATAGGTTATGCGCTGGCTTCCTCAGGTATGAAGGTTTGTTTAATAGATGCGGATTTTGGTTTAAAGAACCTTGATGTCATGATGGGACTTGAAAATCGTGTGATTTATGATTTGAAGGATGTGATTTCAAATAAATGCTCACTTAATCAGATATTGGTAAAAGATAAAAGAATGGAATCTTTGTATTTATTACCAGCATGTAAATCATTATCATTTGAAAATTTAAATGTTGATTACATGACAAAGATGATTGAACAATTAAAAGAAGAATTTGATTACATATTGATTGATAGTCCAGCAGGAATAGAAAAAGGTTTTCAATATGCCAGTGGACTTTCCCAAGAAGCGATTATTGTTGTCACACTTGATGTTGTTTCTTTGCGTGATGCTGATCGCGTGATTGGCTTATTGTTAAAACAGGGAGTAAGTCATTTACATATGTTAGTCAATAAATACAATGATGAGGATATTCATAAAGGACGTAGCTTAAGTTTAAAAGATGCTTATGATATTTTATCTATTCCTTTATTAGGGATTGTTTATGATGATCATGCTATGATTGAAGCAAACAATAAAGGAATGCCTGTTTTTATGGATAAGAATTTAGCAGTTTCAGGTTGTTTTAGTCGTATTGTGAAGCGTTTAGAAGGGGTGGAGGTTCCATTTCAAAAAAATAAGAAAAAACCTTTGTTGGAACGTATTTTTGGTTGATTGATTTCATAAGTTGTAAAGAGGTGACAAACTTGTGAATGAAATTGATGAAATCAAAAGAAGGATGAAAAAAAGGAAAGCGTATCGTAGTCCTAGTCCTACATTGACGGATTATCATTTTTCAAAGCTTTATAATGCAATGATTAAATGTATGGTTGTTTTACTTGTTGGAATTGCGATATGCGCTTATGTGAAAGTCAGTCCAAATGGTGAATATATTAAAGATTATGTCTTGAATGATGTACATTTTACTGAATTAACAAAATGGATTAATCATCAGCTTTTATCTTTTCAATCCAAACAAGATCAAAGTGTAGCTGTTAGTAATCAGGTGAGTTATACAAATATAAAAGATAATTATTATACAAATCAATCAAATGAAGTATTGAATTTTGATAAAGGACGAGTTATTTATGTTGGTAAGCAAGATTTACTTGGTCAATATGTGACGGTTTTATTAGAAAATAACGTTGAAGTGACTTATGGTGGATTAAGTGATGTTTTTGTAGGAATGTATGATCAAGTTGATAAAGCTACAATTATTGGTACTTATCAAAAACAAGTCATGCTGGTTTTTACCCAAGGTGAAAAAGAAATTGATTATTCAACATTTGAAGAACTTATTTCATAGATTAAAGATTCATCCATTAACAGTTCTTTATTTTGGTTTTGCATTAATAGGAGGATATTTAAAATGGTATCTTTCAGCTTTAATGATTGTTTGTTTACATGAACTATGCCATCTTTTGATGGCATATTATTTTCATTTTGAAATTGAAAAAGTAGAAATCTTACCTTTTGGAGCTTATTTATCTTTACATGATTTTTATTTTCATTCGTTAATGGAAGAAATATGTGTTGTTTTAGCTGGACCATGTAGTCATTTGATTATTTATTCTATGATTTGTTTATGTTCTCAAGGTGTTTATCGAGATTATCTTTTATTAATGAATATGTGTGTTTTTGGGTTTAATCTTTTGCCTATCTATCCAATGGATGGTTATCGCTTGATCAATTTATTATTACAAAGTTTGATTGATTTAAAAAAAGCATTTTACTTCAGCTTGAAACTTTCAGTATTTTCTTTTTGCATCTTTTTTGTGTTTTATTTAAGAATCAATACGATTGTTATTTTAGGATATTTATTTGTTCAACAATTTTATTTACTCAAGTTTATTCCTGAATATTTAAGGCGATACTATAGTGAAATAGCAACTTTGAAACCTGCTAAAAAGGTGAAACTTCATCATCATTTGAGTTATCGTCGTGGTTATCATAACTATTATTTATTAGATCAGGGTATTAAAGATGAAAAGGAAATGGTCTTTATCTTTTTAAAGAATGTAAAAAAATAGAAAATATCACAATAGAACTTGTATTTTTGTCATTTATATGATATCATACAACAGGTATTTCAAAATACACACATTGTGAATTCGTAAATCGAGTGCCTAATGGTGGTTTATGTTAGAAACAATGGAGGAAAAAAACGAAAAGGAGGAAGTTACAATGGCAGTAATTTCAATGAAAAAATTATTAGAAGTTGGTGTTCATTTCGGACATCAAACAAAAAGATGGAATCCAAAAATGGCTCCATACATTTTCACAGCAAGAAATGGTATTTACATCATCGATTTAAAGAAATCATCTGATAAAATTGATGATGCTTATGCAGCTATGATGGATATCGTTGCTAAAGGTGGAAAAGTTTTATTTGTAGGAACTAAAAAACAAGCTCAAGAAGCTGTACAAATGGAAGCTGAAAGATCTGGAAGTTTCTATGTTAATTCTCGTTGGTTAGGAGGAACTTTAACAAACTTCAAAACTATTCAAAAGAGAATTAGAAGATTAAAAGAATTAGAAAAAATGGAAGAAGATGGAACTTTAGAATTGTTCACTAAGAAAGAAGCAGTTCTTATGATGAAAGAAAAAGCTAAGTTAGAAAAGAACTTAGGTGGTATCAAGGAAATGAGAAGATTACCAAATGCTTTATTCGTAGTTGATCCTAAAGTTGAACATAATGCAGTAGCAGAAGCTAAAATCTTAGGTATCCCTGTATTTGGTATCGTTGATACAAACTGTGATCCTGATGAAGTTGATTATGTTATCCCAGCTAATGATGATGCTATTAGAGCAGTAAAATTAATCGTTGCTGCTATGGCTGATGCTGTATGTGAAGCAAAAGGTGAACCTGTAACTGTTGCATACGTTAAAGATGAAGATGACAAAGAAGTATCTATGAATGATGCTGTTGCTTCTGTAGAAGAAAGTAAACAAAGAGGACCAAGATACAAAAATAACGGACGTCCAAGAAATAACAAACCTGCTGAAGTAAGCAAACCAGCTGAAGTTAAAGAAGAAAAAACTGAAGCATAGTTGTAATAAGGGGAGGCTTATGTCTTTCCCTTTTTTATAAAAAATATTAATGGAGGATAGAGAGAAATGGCTATTAGTGCAAAATTAGTAAAAGAATTACGTGAAAAAACTGGTGCTGGAATGATGGATTGTAAAAAAGCATTAGAAGCTTGTGATGGTGACTTAGAAGCATCATTTGACTGGTTAAGAGAAAAAGGAATTGCAAAAGCTGCTAAAAAAGCTGACCGTATCGCTGCTGAAGGGTTAACTGCTTTTGTTATGGATGGAAATGCTGCTGCAATCGTTGAAGTGAACTCTGAAACTGACTTCGTTGCTAAAAATGCTGAATTCCAAGAATTAGTAGCAAATGTTGCTGCAATTATTGTTAAAAATCAACCAGCTGATTTAGAAGTTGCATTAAAATTAGATGTAGATGGTAAAGATTTAGAAACAGTTATCGCTGAAAAGAGTGGTAAAATTGGTGAAAAATTAAGCTTAAGAAGATTCGTTGTTATGAATAAAGCTGATGATGAAGTTTTCGGTGCTTATTCACATATGGGTGGAAAAATGTCTGCCTTAGTAAAAGCATCAGGAATTGATGAAACAAAAGCAAAAGATGTTGCTATGCAAGTTGCTGCTATTAATCCACAATATATTGATAGAAGTGCAATTCCTGCTGAAGTTTTAGATCGTGAATTAACAGTTTTAAAAGCTCAAGCAATGGAAGAAAATGCAAATGCTGCTAAACCTAAACCAGAAAACATTATTGAAAAAATGGTTCAAGGTCGTTTGAATAAAAATTTACAAGAAATTTGCTTAGTTGATCAAGCATTTATTAAAGATTCTGATTTAACAGTTGCTAAATACTTAGGAAACGGAAAAGTATTAGAAATGGTTCGTTTCGAAGTTGGTGAAGGAATGGAAAAAAGAGAAGAAAACTTTGCTGAAGAAGTAGCTGCTCAAATGAAAGGATAATTATATACGGGGGAGGACACTTTTTGTGCCCTTTTCTTGTAAAATGAAGGAGAACGTATGAAGTACAAGAGAGTATTATTAAAGCTTAGTGGAGAAGCTTTAGCCGGGGAACAAGGTTTTGGAATTAATCCTGTTGTTGTTGCCGATGTAGCAAGACAAATTAAAGATGCAAAAGATTTAGGTGTTGAAATTGCCATTGTTTGTGGTGGTGGAAATATCTGGCGTGGTAAGACTGGTAGCGATATGGGTATGGAAAGAGCTGCTGCTGATTACATGGGGATGCTAGCAACTGTCATGAATGGTATGGCCTTACAAAATGCTTTAGAAGCGATTGGTTTAGATACAAGATTATTATCTGCGATTGATATGAAAGAAGTTGCTGAACCATATATTCGTAGACGTGCTGTTCGTCATTTGGAAAAAGGACGTATTGTTATTTTTGGTGCTGGTACTGGTAGCCCATTCTTTACAACAGATACAACTGCTGCTTTACGTGCTGCTGAAATGAATGCAGATGTTATTTTAATGGCTAAAAATGGTGTTGATGGTGTTTATTCAGCTGATCCTAAGATTGATCCTCAAGCGAAAAAATATGATCACATCACATATTTAGATGTATTAAATGAAGATTTACATATCATGGATCAAACTGCAATTACTTTATGCAAGGATAATGGTATTGATTTATGTGTATTCAACATGCAAGAAGATGGTAATATTGCGCGTGCTTGTGATGGTGAATCAATTGGAACAATTATTTCAAAAGGAGGAGAATAGACATGTTAGATTTGATTTTAGAAGAAACAAAAGAAAGAATGGAAAAATCTATCGAAGCTTTTCGTCATGAATTAGCAACTGTAAGAACTGGACGTGCGAATCCAACAATGTTAGATCGTGTTATGGTAAATTACTATGGTGAAAAGACACCATTAAATCAAACAGCTGGTATTTCTGTTGTTGAAGGTCGTCAATTATTAATTAAACCTTATGATAAAAATTCTTTAAAAGATATTGAACATGCTATCTATGAATCAGGAATTGGCTTAACACCTCAAAATGATGGTGAAGTTATTCGTATCAATGTTCCTGCTTTAACAGAAGAAACAAGAAAAGAATATGTTAAACAAGCAAAAAAATATGCTGAAGAAGCAAAAGTAGCTTTACGTAATATTAGAAGAACTTCTAATACTGAAGTTGAAAAAGCTGGTTTAACTGAAGATGAAGAAAAACAAGGTAAAGAACAAATTCAAAAATTAACAGATGAATTTGTAAAAAAGATTGATCAATTAACAAAAGAAAAAGAAACAGATTTAATGACAGTTTAATATGTTTGAGGGATATCAAAAGGGATATCCCTTTTTTTATACATCTTTTTCTTTTTGTTTTCAATACTTGTTGTTTATGGTATAATACAAAATGATTATGAGGTGAGAACATGTTTTTTAACAAAAAGAAAAAAGAAGATTATGATTTAGATATGGATAATATTCCTGCTCATATTGCTTTTATTATGGATGGTAATGGACGATGGGCAAAGAAAAGAAAGATGCCTAGAACTTATGGACATCATGAAGGAACGAAAACTATCCGTACTTTGGCTTTAGAAGCTAATCGTTTAGGGGTGAAGGCAATGACTGTTTATGCTTTTTCAACTGAAAATTTTAAACGTGAAGCAAGTGAAGTTGAATATATTTTTAAGTTACCTAAAGAATTTTTTAATCTTTATTTAAAAGAATTAATGGATAACAATGTTCAAATTCGTTATATTGGTCATTTAGAAATGGCACCAAAAGAAACTCAGGATATTATTCAGGCAGCTATTGATCAAACGGCTAATAATACAGGATTAATTTTAACTTTTGCTTTTATTTATGGTGGTCGTGATGAAATTGTTGAGACGACAAAAGAAATTTGCGAAAAGTATAAAAATGGTGAAATATCTTTAGATGATATTAATGAAGATTATTTTGAAAAGCATTTAATGACAAAAGATTTACCACCTGTTGATTTGATGGTTAGAAGTAGTGGTGAATGTCGTTTATCTAATTTTTTACCTTGGCAGTTGGCTTATGCTGAGTTTATCTTTGATGAGACATTATGGCCTGATTTTGATGAGGAACATCTTCATCGGGCAATTGCAATATATCAGGGAAGGGAACGTAGATTTGGAGGTGTAATTCAATGAAAACAAGAATTATAACAGGAATTGTATTGGTTTTGGTTATTTTACCTTGTGTTATTATTGGGCAAATTCCTTTTCAAGTTCTTTTAGCGCTTGTTGCAGGAGCCGGAATTTTTGAGATGCTTTCTATTTGTGATCGACCAAAAGCTAATATTTATCTTTATCCACTTGTTGGAATCTTTGTTTATTATTCTTTATTTTTAGATCAATCTTTGATGATTCCTACGGAAATCATTGTTTTATATTTAATTGTTTTATTAGCTTGTAGTATGTTTGATGATGGTATGAATTTTTTAAGATTGTGCTATTATTTTACAGCAGGTGTTTTAATTGCTATGGGGTTACATATGCTTTATCAATTGCGTTTAACATATGGATTTAGTTATATTCTTTTATTAGCTCTAGCAACTTTTGGAACCGATACAGGAGCTTATTTTAGTGGTATGATGTTTGGTAAACATAAATTAAATCCGAGATTATCTCCTAAAAAGACAATTGAAGGTTCAATTGGAGGAATGTTATTAGGGACTGTTCTTTCAGTTGCTTATGGTGCATATATTCATATAGAGATTCCTTTTATTTATTTGATTGGTATTTGTTTTATTTTGACAATTACAAGTCAAATTGGTGATTTGACTTTTAGTAGTATTAAGCGGGTATTTGAAGTGAAAGATTATTCACAGTTGTTACCTGGACATGGTGGAGTTTTAGATCGTTTTGATTCGATTTTATTTAATGCTATGGTGTTTGGAATTTTACTTCGATTTTTAGCAATGGTGGTGATGTAATATGAAGAAAATTACTGTTTTAGGAGTTACGGGGTCGATTGGAACACAGACAGTTGATGTTGTTAAACATCATCGTGAAGAATTTGAAATTATTGCGATGAGTGCTGGAAGAAATATTGAGTTGTTAGAAAAAATCATGGTTTCTGTGCATGTTCGTCATATTTGTGTTCAAAATAAAGAAGATAAGGAATATTTGGAAAACAAATATAAAGATTGTTATTTTTATTATGGTCAAGAAGGTCTTATTACTATTGCAACCCTTCCTGAAGTTGATGTTGTCTTAAATGCAATTGTTGGCTTTGCTGGTTTATTACCTACAATGGAAGCCATTAAAGCTCATAAAGATATTGCTTTAGCTAATAAAGAAACATTGGTTGTGGCAGGACATTTAATCATTCCTTTGGTTAAAGAATATGGTGTTGCATTATTACCTGTAGATAGTGAACATTCAGCGATTTTTCAATCTATGAATGGAGAACATCATGGTGATATTTCTAAAATTATTTTAACAGCAAGTGGTGGAAGTTTTAGAGATAAGTCACGTGAAGAATTAAAAAATGTGACGGTTGAACAAGCTTTAAAACATCCAAATTGGTCAATGGGAGCAAAGATTACAATTGATAGTGCGACATTGTTCAATAAAGGTTTAGAAGTTATGGAGGCAAAATGGTTGTTTAATGTTGATTATGATGATATTGAAGTTTTAATTCACCCTGAAAGTATTGTTCATTCAATGGTTGAATATCAAGATACTTCAGTCATTGCACAATTAGGAACACCAGATATGCGTTTGCCTATTCAATATGCTTTAACTTATCCTCGCCGTCAACCTTTGATTGGTGGAAAACGTTTATCATTGGCTGATATTGGAACTCTCCATTTCTATGCTCCAGATTTTAAACGTTTTAAAGCGTTGGAATTAGCTTATGAAGCAGGAAGAAAAGGTGGTTCCATGCCATGTGTTTTAAATGGAGCTAATGAACAAGCAAATGCTTTATTCTTAGATCGTAAAATCTGTTTCTTGGACATTGAAAGATTAGTAGAAGAAGCGATGCGTGCTCATGAATGGGTAGATCATCCATCTTTAGATCAACTTTTAGAAATTGATCAATGGGCTAGAAATTATGTTTTAAAAAGAGTAGGAGAAGATGAATGCAAACAATAATTAATATAATCGTCTTTTTATTGATTTTAGGTTCAATTATTATTATTCACGAGCTTGGACATTTTTTAGCAGCTAAGTTCTTTGGGGTCTATTGTGGTCAGTTTTCAATTGGATTTGGACCTAAACTTTGGTCAAAAAAAGGCAAAGAAACAGAATATGAAATTCGCGCTTTACCTTTTGGAGGATTTGTTGCAATGGCTGGTGAAGAAGACCAGGCTGATAATGAAGATATGCAAGATTTTCCTGTTGAAAGAACTTTAAAAGGAATTAAAACTTATCAAAAAGTCATTATCTTTTTAGCTGGTGTCTTTATGAATTTTGTTTTGGCTTTTGTGGTGACTTTAGGGGTCAATGTATTTGCTGGACAATTGCCAGTGAATGTTGCTCAAATTGGTCAAATTGAAGCCAATTCACCAGCGGCTCAATATGGTCTTGAAAAAGATGATGTCATTCAACAAATTCAAATTGTTGAAACAGGAGAATCTATTTTAGTTTCAAATTTTGAAGATGTTCATTTAACACAGGATACTCTAAAAACAAAAGCTAACACTTTAAATATGAAGATTACGGTTTTAAGAGATAATCAAAAAAAAGTGATTGACATGAAGGTCCCTTATAATGTAGAGGCAAGTCGTTATAGTTTAGGTATTCAACAGGCAACACGTGATATGAATATTGCTGAAGCTTTTCAATATACATTTATTTCTTTAAAAAGCATGAGTGTTGCGATATTTGCTGCATTAGGTCAACTTGTTACAAAGTTTTCTGAAACTGTGACTCAGTTATCAGGGCCTGCAGGTATTTATCAAATTACAGCGCAGGTAACTGAAACGGGGCAAATTGCTTATGTATTAAATTTATTAGCTTTATTATCTGTCAATATTGGAATTTTTAATCTGATGCCAATTCCTGGTTTGGATGGTTGTCAAGTTCTTTTTGCAATCGTTGAAAAGATGATTGGTAGGGAATTACCAGAAAAATTAAAGTTAACTTTACAAATGATTGGGTTAGGCTTGGTTTTATTATTGATGGTATTTGTCACATATCAAGATATATTAAGAATATTTGGATAAGGGATATTTTATCCCTTTTCATATTGAGGGAGGAATTTTATGAATAAAATGTTGATTTTATTACAACAACTCCATTTAGAAAATGAAGTCAACGAATTAAAAAGAGCAACTATTGAGAAAGTTGTTGTCAATGCTGATAATTCATATGTGTTTTATATTGTTGCTTCACATATTGTGCCATTAGAAGAAATAAGGGTTCTTTTTGCTGCTAAAAATGAATTTCCTTATCCTTGTGATTTTATTTTTGATTGGATGTCATCTTATACTGATCAAGATGTAAAAGAATATGCGCTTTTTATTTTTAATGGTTTAAAGAAACGTTTTCCTCAGATTGAATTTTTAAATCAGGATTCTTTATCTTTTGAAGAAAATACATTAAAGATGGAAGTTTTAAATGAAATTCAATTGAATCAGTTACAACATTTATATAAGATTTTTGATAAATATTTTAGTAAGTTTGGAATTCAGATTGGCTTTGATGCTTATATTGATCAAAATAATGAAACCTATCAGTCTATTCAAGAAGAAATGAGTGCTTTAAATGAAGTTCAAGTTGATGAAAAAACTTTTCATCAACAAGTAGAATCTCCTGTTGTGGAAAAGAAAGCAAAGTTTCAAAGTTATAAAAAAGAATATTTTTCATTAACAATTGATGAAATTGATGAAACTGTTAAAGAAGTTATGATTCAAGGATATGTCTTTAATGAAGATTCTAAAAAAGTCAAAACAGGAAAAACAATTCAATCACTTTATGTGACAGATTATACAAATAGTATTGTTGTTAAGCGTTTTGAAAATAAAGGTGGCAATAGCCTTGAAGAAATGAAAAAAGTGAAAAAAGGTGGCGTATGGGTCAGAGTTAAAGGAAATGTTGAATATGATACATATGCGAAAGATACTGTTATAATTGCTAGAGAGGTTGAAGTGATTCCTTCACCTAAAGTTCGACAAGATAATGCACCTAAAAAACGTGTAGAATTACATGTCCATTCAAAAATGTCAGCAATGGATGGAATTGGCAGTATGAGTGAATACATAGAGCGTGCAGCTTATTGGGGACATCAAGCGATTGCTGTGACAGATCATGGTAATGTTCAGTCTTTCCCAGAGGCCCAGATGGCTAGTATTAAAAATAAGATTAAGATGATTTATGGGGTTGAAATGTATATGATTGACCCTGAATTTAGTGTTGTCTATAATGAAAAAGATGTGCCATTAAAAGATTTGACCTTTGTTTCATTTGACCTTGAAACAACTGGACTTTCAGTCATGGATGATGATATTACTGAATTTGGTGCTGTACGTTATAAAAACGGGCAGGAAATTGGTCGTTTACAAAGTTTAATTAAACCTAATAAACGCATTTCTCAAAAGATTACAAATTTGACCCATATTACAAATGAAGATGTCAAAGATGCCCCAACAATTGATGAATTTATTCCACGTATTTTAGATTTCTTTAAGGATGATGTTATTGTTGCTCATAATGCAACATTTGATGTTGGTTTCTTAAATGAAATCTTAGTCAGACATGGTTATCAAAAATTAACGAATCCTGCTGTCGATTCTTTAACTTTAGCATGGAAATTACTACCTGAAGCAAAAGGTTATCGTTTGGGGAATGTAGCTCGTCATTATCGTATTGCCTATGATGGAGAAGCAGCCCATCGTGCTGATTATGATGCAGAAGTCTTAGCTGGTGTTTTTAATATGATGCTTCATGATATGATGCAAAATCAAAAAGACAATCTATTAGATATGAATGCAATGGAATGTGTCAATGCATATAAGATAGTACGTCCAAAACATATGTGTGTCCTAGCTAAGAATAAAGATGGTCTAAAGAATATGTTTAAATTGGTTTCTGAAGCGAATACAACTTACTTTGAAAAGACTTCACGTATTCCTCGTGAACGTTTACAATTCTATCGTGAGGGGCTTTTATTTGGGAGTGGGTGTTATAATTCAGAAATCTTTGAACTTGCAATGACGCGTAGTTTGGAGGAATTAAAGCAAGCTATTTCTTTTTATGATTATATTGAAGTTTTACCTTTGGATATTTGTGATTACTTTGTAGAAAGAGGAAGAATTGATACAGAGGAAGATTTAAAACGTATTTTACGTCGTATTGTTGATGCAGCTAAGGAAATGGGTAAAATGATAGTAGCAACAGGGGATGTTCATTATCTTGATCAAAAAGATAAGATTTTTAGAGATGTTTTTACCTGCAATCCTAAAATTGGTTTAGGTGGTACTCTCCATCCTTTAACAAACCGTAGTGATCCAAAAGCTTGGACACCGGATGAATATTTCCGTACAACGGAAGAAATGCTCGCTAGTTTCCCTTATTTAACACCAGAAGAATGTTATGAATATGTTGTTGAAAATACGAATAAGATAGCTGATATGATTGATGGTAGTTTCCATGTTGTTCATGATAAATTATTTACTCCTCATATTGATAACGCAGATGAAAATTTAAGACAATTGTGTTTTGATAATGCGCATAAACAATATGGTGAAGTTTTACCTGAAATTGTTGAAAAACGTTTATCAAAAGAGTTAGATAACATTATTAAACATGGATTTGGGGTTATTTATTATATTGCTCATAAATTAGTTAAGAAATCTAATGAAGCAGGATATCTGGTAGGAAGCCGTGGTTCAGTAGGATCTTCTTTCGTTGCGACAATGGCAAATATTTCAGAAGTTAATCCTTTGCCTCCACATTATTATTGTCCACATTGTCAATATAGTGAATTTTTACCTGATGGATTTATCGCAAATGGATTTGATTTACCAGATAAAATTTGTCCAAAATGTGGAAAGCCTTTAAAAGGTGATGGACATAATATTCCATTTGAAACGTTCTTAGGATTTAATGCGGATAAAGTTCCTGATATTGATCTTAACTTCTCAGGTGATTATCAGCCAACAGCGCATGCTTATACAAAAGAAATCTTTGGTGAAAGTCATGTCTATCGTGCCGGTACAATTTCTACTGTAGCAGAAAAAACAGCTTATGGTTATGCAAAAGGATATGCTGAATTAATGGGTAAAGAAAATAGTATACGTGCTGCTGAGCTAGAACGAATTGCTAAGGGATGTACGGGTGTTAAACGTACCACAGGACAGCATCCCGGAGGAATTATTGTTATTCCTGAAAGCATGGATGTCTATGATTTTACTCCATATCAATATCCTGCTGATGATTTGTCAGCTGAATGGAAAACAACGCATTTTGACTTCCATGCCATTCATGATAATGTCCTTAAGTTCGATATCTTAGGACATGTTGATCCAACAGTTATTAGGATGTTACAGGATTTAACGGGAATTAACCCAAAAGACATTCCAACCAATGATCCAAAAGTGATGAGTTTATTTAATTCTACTGATGCTTTAGGGATTGATTTAAGCTTCTTGAATTGTAAAACTGGAGCCTTAGGATTGCCTGAGTTTGGAACGAAGTTTGTTCGTGGAATGCTTGAACAAACTCATCCAACGTCTTTTAGTGATTTGGTTATCTTATCAGGACTTTCTCATGGGACGGATGTTTACTTAGGAAACGCCGAGACTTTAATTAGCTCAGGAACATGTACATTAAAAGAAGTTATTGGATGTCGTGATGATATTATGGTTTATTTAATTGAAAAAGGTTTACCAAATAAAGATGCCTTTGATATTATGGAGTGTGTACGTAAAGGAAAATCACCAGCAGTTTTCCCAGAAAAGAAATATGAAGAATTAATGCGCAAGCATGATGTTCCAACTTGGTATATTGAATCATGTAAGAAAATTAAATACATGTTCCCAAAAGCCCATGCTGCTGCTTATGTATTAAGTGCGATTCGTGTGGCTTGGTGGAAACTTTATTATCCACGTGAATATTATGCAGTTTATTTTACAACACGTTGTGATGCTTATGATATTGAAACTTTGATTCAAGGAAAAGAAGCTGTTTTAGCAAGATATCAGGAAATTTTAAGTGATAAACAAAATGGGGTTAAGATTTCTAATAAAGAAGAAGCTTTGATTTCAGTATTTGAAATTGCTTTAGAAATGTTTGAAAGAGATATTCATTTTAATAATATTTCTTTAGAGAATTCTGATTCACGTTGTTTTATATTAGATCCTGATGATGAAAGTGGATTATTACCTCCATTTATTTCAATTGATGGATTAGGGGCAGCCGTAGGTGATAGTGTTGTTGAAGCCCGCAAACAAAATTCTTTCTTATCTAAGGAAGATGTTATGAAACGTACGAAATTAACCAACACACAAATTGATTTTTTGACAAAAATCGGGGTTTTTGAAGATATGTCTGAAGAAAATCAGTTATCTTTGTTTGATTTGTAGAAAAATAATGATGAAAGCATTGTTTTTTCTAGTTGTGTGTGTTATATTATTAGTGTAGTCAGTGTTTTACGAGAGGGGAAACCCTCTCGTTTATATTTGTAAATGGAGGATTATATGCTAGAAAAAATAACAAGTTTAATTCAACCTATTTTAAGTGAACATGATGTTTACCTTGATGACATTGAATATGTGAAAGAAAAGAATGAATGGTATTTAAGAATTTTTATTGAAAAAAATGTTGGTCATTTAGATATGGATACTTGCGTAGCTGTTAGTGAAGCGATTAGTGATCAATTAGATGAAGCTGATATCATCACAAATGAATACTATTTAGAAGTATCTTCACCAGGTGCTGAAAAACCATTAAAGACTTTAGAAAAGGTTCAACAATCTATTGGAGAATATGTTTATATTGAATTTAAAAATCCAATGTTTGGAATGAATGATGTTTATGGAACAATTTTAAATGTTGATGGGGATACAATTGAACTTCAATATATGGTTAAGAATATAAAGAAAAAATGTTCTATTCAATATGATGATATTGCATTCATCAGATTAGCTGTTAAATTTTAAGGAGGAAAAAAGAAAAATGGCTAGTAAAAAATTTATCCAAGCTTTAGAGTTATTGGAAAGTGAAAAGGGAATTCAAAAGGAAGTTGTTTTAGATGCTTTAAAAGAAGCATTAGAAAAATCATACAAAAAGAATTATGGTGGACCTGAATCTATAATTCGTGTTGATATCAATGCTAATACAGGTAAAATCCGTTTATATGAAATTAAACATGTTGTTGATGATGTGAATGATGAGGACTATGAATTATCAATTGAAGAAGCACAAATGATTAATCCAAAATATCAAGTTGGAGATGATGTTGTCACTGAAGTTGATCCTGAAGTTTTTGGTCGTTTAGCAGCGATTCAAACAAAACAATTATTAAAACAAAAAATCAGAGAAGCTGAAAAAGAAACATTATACAATGAATATGTTGATAAAAAGGATGATATTATTACTGGTGTTGTTGATCGTGTAGAAGATCGTTTTGCGATTATCAATATTGGTAGAACTGGGGCTTTGTTGCCAGTTAATCAACAAATTCCTGGAGAAAAAATTTATGAAGGTCAACATATTAAAGTATATGTAAGTGATGTTGAAAGAAATACGAAGGGAACTCATATTGGGGTTTCTAGAACTGAACCAGGTTTAGTGAAAAGATTGTTTGAAATGGAAGTTCCAGAAATTTATGATGGAACTGTTGAAATTAAATCTGTGTCTCGTGAAGCTGGGGATCGTAGTAAAATTGCTGTTTATACAACAAATGAAAATGTTGATCCAATTGGTTCATGTGTTGGGCCAAAAGGTAGTCGTGTACGTAATGTTGTTAATGAATTAAATGGTGAAATGATTGATATTATTGAATGGAATGAAGATCCAGTTGTCTTTATTTCTCATGCTTTATCTCCATCTGTTGTTGTAAGTGTTGATATCAATGAAGAAGATCATAGTGCTTTGGTTATTGTTCCTGACAATCAGTTATCATTAGCAATTGGTAAAAGAGGTCAAAATGCACGATTAGCAGTACGTTTAACTGGATGGAAGATTGATATTAAATCTGTTAGTGAAGCTGCTAGAGAAGGTATTGTTTATGGTCAAGATGCTGAATTTGAAAAATCATTTGAAGCAGAAATGACGAAAGAAGAACCTGTAGAAGTTGAAGAACCAATTGTTGAAAAAATCGTTATGGATGTAGAAGAACCTGAAGCTGTAGAAGATTTTGAAGAAAGCTTTGAAGAAGATACAGAAGTTGAAGAAAGTGTTGAAGAAGTCGCTGATGAAGAATCATTTGATGATGAAGAAAATGATCTTGTTACAAGTGAAGAAGAATCTTTTGATGGTTATGATGATGACTATGATGAAGAAGATGATGATTATGACTACGATCCTAAATATGACGAAGATATTGACTATGATGAATTTGATAAATATTATGATGAAAAATAGAGGTGATTTTTATGAAAAAAATTCCTTTAAGAAAATGTGTTGCGACAGGTGAGCAATTACCTAAAAAAGAACTTATTCGTGTTGTGAGAAACAAAGAAGGAGAAGTATTTGTAGATCCAACGGGTAAAATGAATGGCCGTGGGGCATATTTAAAAAGAAGCCTTGAAGCGATTGAAATTGCTCAAAAAAAGGGTGTTTTAAAAAGAGCATTAGAAGTGGATATTCCAGATTCTGTTTATGAGGAATTAAAAAGCTATGCTCAATAAAGATGTATTGTCTTTGTTAGGACTTGCAAGTCGTGCGCGTTTAATTAGTACAGGAGATGTTTTATTAAAAGATATTCGTAATAATCGTGTGTACTTTGTTATGATTGCTTTAGATGCAAGTGAAAATACAAAGAAGAAATTTAAAGATAAATGTTCATATTATCATATTGATTATCAAGTGATAGGAGAAGTAGATGATTTGTCCCACGCAATTGGGAGAGATAATCGTGTTGTTGTTGGGATTAAAGATAAAGGTTTTGCAGATAAAATCAAATCAAAGTTAGGAGGTTGATATTATGGCAAAAAAGAATAATACAACAAAAAAGAAAGGGAATCAGCATAAAAAGAAATTAATTTCAAATATCCCTAATAAAAAAGAAGAAAAGATATTAGGTGATGGAATTGTTGAATATGAAGATGGTATCACTGTTGGTGAATTAGCTGAGAAAATTGGTCAAACACCTGCCAATGTTATTAAAGTTTTATTTATGCTTGGAACAATGGTTACTATTAATTCGTCTTTGGATGATGAACAAGTGGAATTAATCTGTCTTGAGTATGGTTATGAATCAAAGAAAAAAGTTGTTGTCAGTGAAATCAATTTTGAAGAAATCGAAATTGTTGATGATGAAGCTGATTTGGTTAGTCGTCCACCTGTTGTTACTATCATGGGACATGTTGACCATGGGAAAACAACGTTATTGGATTCTATTCGTAAATCAAAAGTTGTTGATGGAGAATTTGGTGGAATTACTCAACATATTGGAGCTTACCAAGTTGAAGTTAATGGAAAGAAAGTCACTTTCTTAGATACTCCAGGACATGAAGCTTTCACTGCTATGCGTGCTCGTGGAGCTCAAGTTACTGATATTGTTATTATTGTTGTTGCAGCTGATGATGGTGTTATGCCACAAACAAAAGAAGCTGTTGACCATGCTTTGGCAGCTGGTGTTCCAATTGTTGTTGCAGTAAATAAGATTGATAAAGAGGGTGCTGATCCTGAACGTATTAAAGGTGAAATGAGTGAATTAGGATTAATGCCTGAAGAATGGGGTGGAGATACTGTTTATTGCAATATTTCTGCTAAAAAAGGGATTGGTATTTCTGAATTATTAGAAACATTAACAGTTGTTGCTGAATTAGCTGATTTAAAAGCAAATCCAAAACGTTATGCATATGGAAGTGTTGTTGAGGGTAGACTAGATAAAGGTCGTGGACCAGTTGCTACATTACTTGTTCAAAATGGAACTTTAAGATCTGGTGATCCAATTGTTGTAGGTACAGCTTTTGGACGTGTTCGTCAAATGTTAGATGATTCTGGACGTGATCTTAAAGAAGCTGGACCATCAACACCTGTTGAAATTACTGGATTAAATGAAGTGCCAGTTGCTGGAGATAAGTTTATGGCTTTTGAAACTGAAAAGACAGCTCGTCATGTTGGTGAAGAAAGACAAAAAGCTAAACAAGAACTAGATCGTGGTGTTAGTTCAGCAATGAGTCTTGATGATTTATTTAATCAAATTAAAGATGGTGAAGTTGCTGATTTAAATATCATTGTAAAAGCTGATGTTAATGGAACTGCTGAAGCCGTTAAAGGTTCATTAGAAAAAATTGATATTGATGGAGCTAGAGTCCATGTTATTCGTTCAACTGTTGGTGCTATTAGTGAATCTGATGTTTTATTAGCTAGTGCTTCTAAAGCAATTATCTATGGATTTAATGTTCGTCCTGATGCTAATGTTAGAAGAAAAGCTGAAGAAGAAGGTGTTGAAATCAGATTACACAATATCATCTATAAGATGGTTGAAGAAATTGAAGCTGCCATGAAAGGTATGTTAGCACCTGAAATGGAAGAAGTTGTTACAGGACAAGCTGAAATTAGACAAGTTATTAAGGTTTCAAAAGTTGGAAATATCGCTGGATGTTATGTAACTGATGGATATATCCGTAGAGATTGTGGTATCCGTTTAATTCGTGATGGAGTTGTTATTTATGAAGGGAAATTAGCTTCATTAAAACGATTCAAAGATGATGCTAAAGAAGTTGCAAGCGGTTATGAATGTGGTATGACAATTGAAAACTACAATGATATCAAAGAAGGAGATATTGTTGAAGGATATATCATGGAAGAAGTAGAAAGAAAGTAGGAGTGATTCATTGTGGTCATGAAAAAAGAAAAAATGAATGGCATTATTCAAAGAGAGCTTTCTGATATATTACAAACTGAAGTAAGAGATCCTGCTATTGGTTTTTGTACAATCACTGGAGTAGATATCACAAGTGATTTATCAATTGCTAAAATTTATGTTTCTTTCTTGAATAAGAATACTAAAAAGAGTATGGAAGCATTAGAAAGATCAAAAGGATTTATTCGTAGTTTACTTGCGAAACGATTAACAATTCGTAAGTGTCCTGAACTTCATTTTATATTGGATACTTCTTTGGAGTATGGTAATAAAATTGAAACAATTATTGAAGAACTTAAAGAAAAATAAAAGATAAGTATTTATGTTTTATCTAATAACTAAAATGAGTCTTGTAATCAATGATTACAAGACTTTGTAGATTTATAATAATGGAAAATAGTAACTGCTATTTTCCATTTTATTATGTATTGATAGTCATAAATAAAATATAGAATTTTATAAATATAATGCAAACTTTATTGAACTTATAATATGAACAACATATAATGAACTTAAGAGGTATATTGACTGAATGAGTCTCAATAATTATGTGTGTTTATCATTTTATAATTCACGGAATTCATTAGTAAAAACTATAGGTTGTGGTGGATATATGTTTTTTGATGAATATAAATTCAAATGGACAAGAGGGAGCGTGTATAATATATGAAAAAAGTCTTGGTTATTGTTTTTATATGGTTGACAATTTTAACAGGATGGCTTGCTTATCATAGTTTTTATCAAACAAATGATGATAATTTGACGCCAACGACAAGTATTCCTGCATGTAATTTATTAGGTCATTTCTATTATAGTCACTATGATCGTGATGAAGATAAAGTTCATCAAGTTGAAAAGGGATTTGATTATTATGGAACAATTCATGAATATGTAAAGAGTTTGGAACGTAATCAAATAAATGAATTAACAACAAATGCGTTATATTATATGAATAGAGATGTTTATGTCAATAAAGATGATGATAGTTATATTTATGTACGTATGGATAAAGATAATTATTCATTATTGTATTATGATGATGCCACTGAAAATAAAGTTCTTAAAATCATTCAAGCCAATCAATAAAATAGCTTTTTGAATTAATGAAAATGATATTTGTCAACGACTTTATTTCACAACTAAAAACTTAATAGATTGATAATAATGGGAAATGGATGATTGCCACTTCCCATTTTCTATTCAATTAATATATTTAGAATGTCTTTTGTCATAAAATCATTTTACATGTTTATATGTGAAATAATTGACAAGAATGCAAGAATAGACTAAAATATTGTTATATTGAAAAGAAAGAGGGACGAAAATGTTATTAGAGAATAAAGTTGCCATTGTAACTGGCGGGACAAGAGGAATTGGTTATGCAACTGTGAAAGAATTTTTAAAACAAGGAGCCAAAGTTGCTTTGTTTGGTTCACGTGAAGAAACTGTAAGAGTTGCTTTAGAAAAATTAAGAGAAGAAAATCCGGATTATCCTGTGATTGGTTTATATCCTAATTTAATGGATGCAAATGAAGTTAAAGAAGCTTTCCAAAAAGTTGTTCATGAATTTGGACATTTAGATATTTTGGTAAATAATGCAGGTATTTCACAAAGAGATAAAATCTTTGATTATAATATTGAAGATTTTGAAAAGATTATGAATTTAAATGTTAATGCAGTTTTTGTATGTTCAAAAGAAGCTGCACATATTATGAAAGAACAAGGTGGAGGTGTTATCTTAAATACAAGCTCAATGGTTTCTTTATATGGACAACCTGCAGGAGCTGGATATCCAACATCTAAATTTGCTGTTAACGGAATGACAAAATCTTTAGCAAGAGAACTTGGAAAAGATCACATTCGTGTGAACGCAGTAGCTCCAGGAGTCATTAAAACTGATATGGTTGCAGCCCTTCCAGATGAAGTGATTCAACCAATTATTAATACAATTCCATTAAGACGTGTAGGGGAACCTGAAGATGTTGCTAATGCTTTTGTTTTCTTAGCAAGTGAAATGGCAAGTTACATAACTGGGGTTGTTTTATCAGTTGATGGTGCGACAATGTCATAGAATTAGGTATACTGATGTATACCTTTTTGTATGTATTTTATTTGAAGATGAACTAATAAGTGGTATAATAAGCACAGGAGGACAAAAAAATGAAAAAATGTATTGTAAACGGGAAAATTATTTTACATGATGAAATTGTAGAAAAAAATCTTTTTATCGAAGATGATAAAATTACTGAAATTAGTGATCGTCAGCCAACTGATGAGGACGTGATTGATGCGAAAGGACAATATGTAGCACCTGGATTTATTGATGTTCATACCCATGGTCGTGGTGGTAGTGATACAATGTATCCAACTTTTGAAGATTTAAATACAATCTCAAAAGCAGCTTTAAAAACTGGAGTTACAACATTATTACCAACAACAATGACGATGCCAGTTAATGATATTGCTAAGGCAGTTGAAAATATTGCGGTTTATAAAGATAAGGTTGAAGGAGCTCAAGTTTTAGGGACACATTTAGAAGGACCTTTCTTTAATAAAAAATATAAAGGAGCTCAACCAGAAGAATGTATGATCTTACCAACAGTTGAAAATTATTTATCATTTGTTAAAGATCATCAAGATATTATCAGAAAGATTTCTATCGCTCCTGAATTGGAACATTCAATTGAATTAATTGAGTACTTAAATGATAAAAATACAGTCGTATCTTTAGGTCATACAAATGCGACATATGAAGAAGCACAAAAAGCCATTGATGCTGGAGCTACTTCAGGAACGCATACATTTAATGCAATGACACCATTAACACATCGTGCACCTGGAGTTGTTGGCGCTGTAATGATTAATGATAGTGTTTATGCTGAGTTAATATTAGATGGTATTCATGTTAATTTTGCAGCAGCTCAAGCTTTGCTTCGTACTAAAGGAAAAGATAAGCTCATTTTAATTACAGATTCTATTGAAGCAGCTGGATTACCTGATGGAACATATAAATTAGGGAACCAACCAGTATATGTTAAAAATGGTGAAGCAAGATTAGCAAATGGAGCATTAGCTGGAAGTATTGCAAATATGAATGATTGCGTTAGAAATGCTTATCGTCATTTAGGATTAACTTTAAATGAAGCTGTTAACCTTGCAAGTTATAACCCAGCTCAAAGTTTACATGAAGATTTATTAGGTGAAATTAAAGTTGGAAATTATGCTGATATTATTTTCTTTGATGAAGATATTCGTATCCAACAAACAATGATTAAAGGGCAAATGAAGTAGGAGAAAATTATGGTTACTTTAAAAAATGATGTATTAGAAGTTGAATTAAATGCTAAAGGGGCAGAAATCATTAAGATTATTGGTCAACAAGATCATTTGAATTATATGTGGAAAAGAGATCCTGAGTTATGGGCCAATAGTGCACCGATTTTATTTCCAATTGTTGGAGCTTTACAAAATAATGAATGTCGCATAGATGGAAAAACTTATACAATGACACAACATGGTTTTTCTCGTCATAATGAATATGCAACTCATCAATTATCTGATACTTGTGTTGAATTTGAATTAACACCAAATGAAGATATTTTAAAACAATATCCTTATTTGTTTGATTTAAAAGTGATTTATACATTAACTGATAATCAATTACAATGTCATTGTATTGTTAAAAATACTGATACAAAAACAATTTATTTCCAAATTGGTGGACATCCTGCTTTTGCTTGTCCCTTTATGGAAAATGAATCAAGTAATGATTATTATATTGAATTTGAGCAAAATGAAACTTTAAATCAAAAAATCATTGATGTTGCACGTAAAGGAATGTCTCATAAAACAACATTATTATTTGATAATGAAAAACGTTTCTTTGTTAGACAAGCATTGTTTAATAATGATGCAATTGTCGTAAAAGATTTTAAGTCTCATTATGTGACATTAAAATCTTTAAATCATCAAAAATCATTACGTTTCTATATGGATAATTTTAACCATTTAGGAATTTGGACAAGTAAACATGTTGGTGGTTTATTAGCTATTGAACCTTGGGTTGGACATAGTGATTATGTTGATTTTAAAGGAGAATTTAAAAATAAAGAAGGCGTTGTAGAATTACCTGAAGGTCAAGAATTTGAATGTCAATTTACTATTGAAATTAATCAATAAATGACAAAATATTTATAATTGATGTGTTATGATTTTTTCATGAAAGTTAAAATTATTGAAAAAACACATGAATTAGATTTAGAAGATGCTTTGAATGACTTTTTAGAAAAAGAAAATCCGAATATTCAAGAATTAAAGTATCAAGTCGCATTGACTTCACATAATGGCGAGTTAGAGTATAGTTTTAGTTGCATGATTGTATATTTACCAGAAATTTCGCCATAATAAATGATGTGGAGGTGAAACCATGGCTAAAGATGTAAAATGTAGCGTGGATACTTGTAAGTATTATTGTGATGGTCAATGTGAAGCAAGTTGTATTCATGTAGATAATTGTCATTGTAATGAAGCAAAACATATTTCTGAAACAGCGTGTGATACATTTGAATGTAAAGGTAAATAAAAGGCTAATTTAGCCTTTTTCTTTTGTTTTTGTACAATTTAGAAATACTTATATGAAAAATAAGAAAAATCAAGGAATATCTAATCATGACTTTCATCATTATGATAAAGATGTTATAATAGAAAAGGTGATAATATGAAAAAAATCATATGGCTGATGGTCACCTTATTGTTTTGTGTTTCATGTACACAATCACAAATTGACCCTCGTTTTGAAGAATATCAACAAATTAAAGATCATTTAATAACAAAAAAGTCTTTTGATCAGGATTTTGATTTTCAAATACGCGTTATTTTTAATCAAATGGATAAAGGTTATCGTTATGATGTTCTTATTGATCATGCTCAAGTTGATATGTATGATATACAGGCTATGGCGTATGCTGGTGAGTCTGATAAAAAAATGTGCCCAGTGATTGGTTTATTTGACGATGAACCTTATCACTTGAAAGTCGGTTTGGTTGATAAAGAAAATCATTTTTATAAAGGTATTCAATTATCTGGAGAATGTTCTTCAAAAAAATCAATTAAAGTTTATATTTCTTATTATCAAGATGAACAAAAATCTAAAAAAGTCATCAAGTATATTGAGGTGAAGGAATGAGATTAGATAAATTATTAGCCCATAGTGGTTTTGGAACACGTAAAGAAGTAAAGGAATTAATAAAAAAAGGATTTGTTAGTGTTAATGATGAAACGATAAAGACTGATAAAATGCATGTTGATCCACAAAAAGACGTGGTGAAAGTGGATGATGAAGTCATTACATATGAAGAAAAAGTTTATTATATGTTAAATAAACCAAGTGGTTATGTGAGTGCAACTGAAGATCAATTACATCCTACAGTTGTAGATTTAATCGATGATTATTATCGTAATGATTTATTTCCTGTAGGAAGATTAGATATTGATACAGTTGGGTTGCTGTTGTTGACAAATGATGGTGTTTTAGCTCATCAATTACTGTCTCCTAAAAAACATTGTCCAAAAGTTTATTATGCAAAAATAAATGGTGTTGTGACAAATGATGATGTTCAAAAGTTTTTGGATGGTATAACGATTGATGATTATCAATGTCAACCAGCCCATTTAACAATTTTATCACATGATGAGACAACAAGTGAAATTGAAGTTGAAATTTATGAGGGAAAATTTCATCAAGTGAAAAAAATGTTTTTGGCAGTAGGGAAAGAAGTTGTTTTTTTAAAGAGAATTCGTATGAAAAATTTAGAATTAGACGAATCTTTGGCACTAGGAGAGTATCGTCGATTAACGAATGAAGAATTAGATAGATTAAAAGATGAATCTATGCTACAATAATAAAAAATATTGGAGGGACATATGCGTTTAAGAAATAATCCTAAAGCAAATGAAATTTTAGAAAATCACAAAGATATTGTTGTTTTTAATCCAAATGAAAATAAAGGAAAGTGGCATGATGTTTTTGGTAATGATCATCCTATTTATATTGAGATAGGTATGGGTAAAGGTGATTTTATTATTGAAAATGCTAAGACATATCCAGATATTAATTTTATTGGTATTGAGAAGTTTCCTAGTGTCATGGTAGGAGCTTTAAAAAAGATTGATGAGGAAGAACCTTTAGCTAATTTAAGATTAATGAAAGTCGATGCGATTGAATTAAATGATATTTTTTTAGAAAATGAAGTTAGTCGAATTTATCTTAATTTTAGTGATCCTTGGCCTAAGAAAAAACATGCCAAACGTCGCTTGACTTCTGAAACGTTTTTACCGATTTATCAAAATATCTTAAAGCGTGATGGTGAATTGATTTTAAAAACTGATAATCGAACTTTATTTGAATATTCTTTAATATCATTTCAACAGTTTGGTTTACAGTTTGAAGATGTGTGCTTAGATTTACATCATAGTGATGGTTATGAAGATAACATTCAAACTGAATATGAGCGTAAATTTTCACCATTTGGACCGATATATCGTATTGTAACAAAATTTAAAGGAGATGAGTCATAATGGATAGTTTAACAAAGATTAGTACTCTAGAAGCTTATGAAGAAGCAAAGAAAGGACATGCAATGATGGTGTTTTCAACAACTTGGTGTCCAGATTGTCATTTTTTAAAAACATTTATTGATGATCTTGTCAAAGATAATGCTGAATGGACTTTTTATTACATTGATCGTGATGAGATGATTGATTTATGTATTGATTTAGAAATTATGGGTATTCCTTCTTTTATTGCCTATAAAGATGGTAAAGAAGTTGCTCGTTTAGTTAATAAATTAAGAAAAACACAAGCTGATGTACAAGCTTTTATTGATTCTATAGAATAGGGGAGAAAAAATGAACTTACATGCTTTTTATAATCAAGAACATATTGGTGATGTGTTATTAATTCGTTTAACACATATTAGAAAAGTTACACATTTTCTTCGAGAAGATGATTTATGTATTTTATATCATCAAGATAAAGTTATTGGATATAATTTATTTCATGCATCTTCTTATATTTCTCATTTATCAGAAGGTAAAGTAAAGATAACACCTACTTTTGTTGATGAGTTAAATGCAGTTTTAACAAAATATCAACAAGATACAGTTACAAGTGATTATGATGATCATTTTAGAGTTGGAAAAGTTGTCGAGATGAAAGAACATCCTGATTCTGATCATATGCATATTTGCCAAGTTGATACAGGGGATGAAATTTTACAAATTGTTTGTGGAGCACCTAACGTTGCATTAAATCAATTAGTTGTTGTTGCTAAAAATGATGCAGTTATGCCTTCAGGTCTTGTGATTCGTCCATCAAAGTTAAGAGGAATTGAATCAAATGGAATGTTATGCTCAGCACGTGAACTTGCATTACCAAATGCACCACAAGTACGTGGAATTTTAATCTTAGATGAAGCTGATTATCAAGTCGGTGATTCGTTTTTTAAATAAGGAGGGGAAGAAATATGTTTAAAAAGTTTTTTGGACACGATGATGAAGAAGATGAAGTTTTTGAATCTGTTGATCCTGTCTTAGAACAAAGAAGAAAAGAAAAATTTAGCACTCCTTTGATTTATAATGACGAAGAAGAAACAGAAGAAGTAGAAAAAAAGGAAGAAAAGAAACCAGAGCCTAAAAAAACAGTGACTTTAGATACAACTTATCATATGAGTGAGATTATTTCACCAATGACAGGTTTAAAAGAAACAAAAAAACCAGAGGTTAAAGTCAATAAACCAAAAGTTAAAAAAATAAAAAAAGAAACTGATGAACTGATTCCAATTATTAGTCCATTTTATGGACCTGCTACAAATTTAGAAGAAGAAAAAGTTGAAAAGAAGCCAGAAGTAAAAAAAGAAAAGGCTGTTCATGAAGATGAACCAAGTGTAGAAAACAATTTGAGAAATATTGCTCATATTGTTGAAGAAGAACAAGATCAATTGAAAATTATTGAAGAACGTACAGGTGAATTTAAATTAGATTTTAAAAATAAAGATGAAGATTCATTTATTGATGAAATTGATGATTCAATGAGTTTAGATGAGTTAATGAGTCTTTATGAAAAGAAATTTAAAGATTAATGAAGGGAATAGGTGTTGATATCATTGATCTTGAACGATTGGATATTGAGAACGTTCATTTTGTTAAAAGAGTATTAAGCGATAAAGAATATCAACTCTTTTTGCAAATGAATTCTTCTAAACGTCGTTTAGAATTTTTAGGTGGTCGTTTTGCTGGGAAAGAAGCATATTTAAAAGCAAATCATAAAGGATTAGGTGGAATTGATTTTCATGATATTGAGATTTTAAATCATGATGATGGGAGTCCTTATCTTAATGATGAAAATGCATGTATATCTATTTCACATGAGAATAAATATGCGATTGCCTTTGTTGTGATTGAAAAGTAATAGGAAACTATTGCTTTTTTTAATATAAATGAAATTTTTTTCTCTTTTTCTGATTATTATTAAATCGAAATTTTAAAATTTGTCGTTAAAATTATAGTTTTTTGATAATCAAAAATGTAAAAAATATAGAAATGTTTTACAAAATTAATGAAAAAATGCTGTTTGTTATAAAATATGAGAAAATTGGGTTTTTGTCGCTTTTTGTTTATACTATTAACAAGGAGGAAATATAAAAATGTTTAATGAAATTATTTTAATAGGGAAATTAGCAGGGAGACCGGTAGTAAAAGAAACCCAAAACGGTGTTAAGTTATCAACAATTGTTGTTGATGTAGAAAGACCATATCGTAATAATTTAGGTATTAAAGACCATGATTATATTCGATGTGTTTTATGGAAAGGGATTGCTCAAGAGGTAGCAGATTGTTGTGATATTGGAAGTTTTATTGGTTTAAAAGGACGCTTACAATCTAGAACATATGAAACTTCTGATCAACAAACATCAACTGTTATGGAAGTAAAGATCGAACATGTTGAATTTTTGGATAAATATTTGATAAAAAGTAGTAGCTAATACTACTTTTTTGTTTCTTTTTGGTTGAGAATTGTGTAAAATAGATGAGTATAGAGAAAGGAGTTCGATTATGAAAATAGATCAATCACATATAAGAAATTTTTCTATCATTGCACATATCGATCATGGAAAATCAACGCTTGCTGATAGAATTTTACAATTAACAGGTGCTGTTGCTGAGCGTGAAATGAAAGAACAACTCCTTGATAGTATGGATTTAGAAAGAGAACGTGGTATTACCATCAAATTAAATGCAGTACAATTAACATATACCGCTAAAAATGGTGAAACATATTTATTACATTTAATTGACACACCAGGTCACGTCGATTTTACTTATGAAGTTTCTCGTTCATTGGCTGCATGCGAAGGTGCAGTTTTGGTAGTCGATGCCGCACAAGGTGTTGAAGCCCAGACTTTAGCAAATGTTTTTTTAGCCTTGGATAATGATTTAGAAATTTTACCAGTCATTAATAAAATTGATTTGCCAAGTGCTGATCCTCAACGCGTGATACATGAAGTTGAGGAAATTATTGGCTTGCCAGCAGATGATGCTCCACTTATTTCAGCAAAAACAGGATTAAATGTTATAGATGTTTTAGAGGACATTGTTCATAATGTTCCTGCTCCTAAAGGTGATATTAATCATCCAACTCAAGCTTTAATCTTTGATTCCTTCTATGATAGCTATCGCGGTGTTATTGTCTTTGTCTGTGTTAAAGAAGGAAAAATTAAAGTTGGTGATCAAATCAAGTTTATGGCGACTGATGCCATTTATGAAGTTGTTGAAGTTGGAGTTCGTACACCTAAAGAAGTGAAGAAAGATGAACTTGTAACTGGTGAAGTTGGTTGGATTGCAGCATCAATTAAATCTATTCAGGATGTTCATGTTGGGGATACAATTACAACTTTAGACAACGAATCTTCTCATCAATTACCAGGATATCGTAAATTAAATCCAATGGTTTATTGTGGACTTTATCCTGTAGATAATGCCAAATATAAGGATTTAAGAGAAGCATTAGAAAAAATGAAACTCAGTGATTCTTCTTTAATCTTTGAACCAGAAACTTCACAAGCATTAGGCTTTGGTTTTAGATGTGGATTCTTAGGATTGTTACATATGGATGTTATTGAGGAAAGATTGGAACGTGAATTTGATTTAGAATTAATTGCAACTGCTCCATCTGTTGTTTATCATTGTTATTTAACAGATGGAACAATGGAAGAAATTGATAACCCTGCTGCATTACCAGGACCACAAAAAATAGATCATATCGAAGAACCATATGTGAAAGCTTCAATTATGACACCTAATGAATTTGTAGGTCCAATTATGGAGTTATGTCAATCAAAACGTGGTGAATATCAGGATATTGAATATATTGATGATTTACGTCGTAATGTTATTTATTTGATACCATTAAGTGAGATTGTTTATGATTTCTTTGATAAACTTAAATCATGTACAAAAGGGTATGCATCTTTTGATTATGAATTAAGTGGTTATAAAGAAAGTAAATTAACAAGAATGGATATTTTGTTAAATGGTGATATTGTTGATGCTTTATCAACAATTGTTCATAAAGATTTTGCTTATAATCGTGGTCGTATTATTTGTGAAAAGCTAAAAGAAATTATTCCTAAACAAATGTTTGAAGTTCCTATTCAGGCTGCAATTCAGGGAAAAGTCATTGCCAGAACAAATATTAAGGCTATGCGTAAAAACGTTTTAGCAAAATGCTATGGTGGAGATATTTCACGTAAAAAGAAATTGTTAGAAAAACAAAAAGAAGGTAAAAAGCGTATGAAAGCAGTAGGTAGTGTTGAAATACCACAGGAAGCTTTTATGGCTATTCTATCAGTTGATGATGATTAATTTTGAGGTAGGAAATCCTACCTTTTTTACTTTATTGACATTTTGTGAAATTCAGTTTTTCTTTTGAGTTGATTTACTTTCAAAATTGTTTATAATATAATAAGTTGTGGAGGTGCATGGAATGAGTTTTTTTAGAAAAAGCCCAATCAGATTTGATGGGACAAAAGAAATTGAAACAAAAGTAAAAAATCAAACTGATAATGTTATCTCTAGAAGATTTAAAATATTAATGGTTGGTGTTGGAGCGATTGGAGTCTTGTTGTTAGTGAGATTATTTATGACTCAAATTAGTGAAAAAGATTATTATGATACTAAATTAATTCAATACAATACAAGTATTTTTACTGCTGATACTTTTAGAGGAAATATCTATGATCGTAATTATAACCGTTTGGTTTATAATAAAAATATTAATTGTGCAACATATTATGCTGTTAAAAATATTAAAGAAGAAGAAATTAATGTTATTGTTAATTTTTTAATAAAAAATGTTCGTGTTGATATTGAAGATGTCACTGAACGTGATAAAAAAGATTTTTTAATTTTAAAAGATTCTGATTTTGTAAAAGGATTATTAAGCAAAGAAGAATTAAAGCAAGATGACAGTACAGTATATAAATTACAATTAAGTCATATTACTGAAGATATGTTAAAACAAAAATTAACGGATCATGATATCCAGTATTATATGTTATTCTCAAAGATTCGAAATTGTACGAGTGGATCGGTTGTTTTACTAGAGGGTCTTTCAATCAAGGAAGCAAGTTTGATAGGAGAAAATTCTAACTTGTTAAGAGGAATCAAAGTGACAAATGATTGGTCCAGAGAGTATACATATGATGAGATATTCCGTTCTGTTTTAGGACGTGTCACAACTAAAAAGCAAGGGTTACCTGCTAATATGAAGGATTTGTTATTGGCTAAAGACTATAATAATGATTCACGTGTTGGAGTTAGTGGGTTAGAAGCTCAATATGAAAGTATTTTAGCGGGAACATCAGCGAAATATTCAATGTCTTATGATAATGAAGGTAATCCTATTATTAAATCGGTATCAAGTGGATCTAAAGGTGATAACATTCGTTTATCTATTGATTGGGAGTTACAAGAAATGTTAAGTAAGGACGTTGAGGACTTTTTAAAGAGTCGAACAGGTGGACCTTATAATAACCATTTATTCTTAACCCTTATTAATCCTAATAATGGTGAAATTATTGCAATGGTAGGGAAACAACGTGATCCAAAAACAGGTAAAATTACAGATTTTGCTTCTGGAAACTATTTATCTGCATATGCTGTTGGATCAACTTTTAAAGGAGCTACTATTTACACTGGATTTAAAGAAGGTGTTTTAACAAAGGGACAAACTTTTGCTGATACTTCTGATGGTATTAAAATCAAAGGAACACCAGCTAAAAAGTCATGGGATAAGAGAGGTTTGGGTGTCTTAAATGAAGTTCAAGCTTTAGCTAAATCCTCAAACGTTTATATGTTTTATGTGGCAATTCGTTTAGGAAAAGGAAATTATGTACCAAATCAACCTTTGGATATTGATGAAAAAGCTTTTGATGTTTTGCGTAAAGATGCTGGAGAACTTGGACTTGGTGTAAAAACAGGTTTGGATGTTCCAACTGAAGCATTGGGATATCGTGGACCGGTGACAAGTCGTATGGCTGGTAATTTGCTTGACTTTGCTATTGGTCAATATGATACTTATACACCTATTCAAATGGCCCAATATGTTTCAACAATTGCAAATGGAGGGAAACGTATTCAACCACATTTCTTTGTTGAATCATTTGAAGAAAATGATGAAGGTCAAAAAATATCTTTATTACAACATCAAATTCAAATTTTGGATGATGTTTCAAGTTATTCTTTAGGTCTTGAACGTGTACAAACTGGATTTAGAGAAGGTTGTGTGACTGGTCTAGCTAGAAACATGGATGGCTATTATAAGGCTGCAGGAAAGACTGGGACAGCTCAGGTACCAATAAAGGGAGTAGAGTATCAAAACCGTGCATTCGTTGGCTATGCGCCTTATGATGACCCACAAATTGCTGTTGCTTGTATGTCTGAAACACAAACTGAGAATTCAACAAGTGGATGTAGTGCTATCCCAAAGAAGGCTTTAACAAAATACTTTGATAAATATGGAATAAAAAATAAATAAAACTGTAGCAATTTGGTTGACTTTATGCTATTATAGTATGGCGAAGTCATAATGGAGGTGTAAAAATGAGAGAAAACATCATTTTGAAGTGTACAGAATGTGGTGAAGAAAACTACATTAATACTAAAAATAAAAGAAATCATCCAGAAAGAATGGAAGTTAAAAAATACTGTCCAAGATGTAACAAAAAAACTACTCATAAAGAAAAGAAATAAGCCTAAGGGCTTTTTTTCTTTAGAAAGGAATTTTAATTATGATAAAGAAATTAATATTAGGTTCTATGCAAACAAACTGTTATATTGTTTATAATGAACAAAAAGAATGTCTGGTTATTGATCCAGGAGCAAATGGACAAAAAGTTTTGAAATATCTTCGTGATAATGAATTAAATCTTCAAGCTATTTTATTGACACATGGACATTTTGATCATATAGGTGCAGTCGATTATTTGTATGAAAGATTACAGTGTCCAATATATACTCATCAAGAAACGTTTCCTTTGTTAAAAGATCAACGTTTAAATTTATCAATCTATGAAGAACCTTTTATTGTAAAAGCTCCTATATTAGCAGCTATGGATGAAATGAAAATTGCTGATTTTGATATAGAATGGCTTTTATTGGAAGGACATTGTCAAGGAAGTAGTATGATTTATATAAAAAATGAGAATGCACTATTTAGTGGTGATGTGTTGTTTGCTGGATCAGTTGGAAGATTTGATTTTCCAACATCATCTCATCTTCAAACAAAAGAATCTATGGAAAAAATCAAAGCATTAGCATTTGATGCGAGGCTGCTACCTGGACATGGGGAAGAAAGTACATTAAGCTTTGAACAACAAAATAACCCTTACTTAAGATCGTATTAAAAAAATATGATCTTTTTTTCATGAAAAAAAAGAAAAATGAGAATTTTTTGCGTATATATATAGTAGGAGGGTAATTATGGATGAACTATTTGATAAGATGTTATATCGGGCATTAAAGGCCAAAGCAACAGATATTCACCTTGTATTAAAAGAAAGATTGAAAATACGATTTCGAGTTTTTGGTAGTTTAAAGAAGTACGATGAACTAGATGAGGAGATTGGAGGAAAATTAATGAATTATATTAAATATCGTGCTTTAATCAATACAAATTATCGATTACTTCCTCAAACAGGTGATTTTTCAATCACAATACAAGAAAAAGAATATTACTTAAGAGTTTCGTATTTACCATCATTGGAATTTAAAAGTATTGTCATAAGAATTTTAAACAATCACGAAATTCAATCCATTGATGAATTAACATATCAAGAAGATATTAAAGCTTATTTACATTGGCTTACGCATCAACAAAGTGGCTTGTTTTTGATAAGTGGAGCAACTGGTTCAGGAAAATCAACAACACTCTATACAGTCTTAAAAGAAATTCTTTTACATGAAAATAAGAATGCGATTAGTATTGAAGATCCTATTGAAATTCATTTAGATGAATGTTTACAGATTGAGTTAAATGAAAAACTCGGAATTACATATCATGATACGTTAAAACAAATTTTACGACACGATCCTGATGTCATTATGATTGGAGAAGTTAGAGATGAGTTAACTGCTAAAATTGCTATTACTTGTGCTTTAACTGGACATTTAGTCTTAACGACAATTCATGCCAGTAGTGCTTTGTTGTCATTAAAAAGACTTATGAATTTAGGTGTTCATCAAATTGATATTTGTGATGTTGTCATTGGTGCAATGTCACAAAGAATGAAGTATGATTCACAAAAAGAACAAGTGATTGTTTTATCAGAATTAATGAAGAAAGGGGAGATTAAAGATTATTTTGAAAAGCAAAAGATTTCATATTTGACTTTTGATAAGGCAGCTAAGCAATTAATAAAACAAGGTTTTGATCAAAATTTATTTATAGGAGACATGGCTAATGAATAAAGAGTATCTCTTTTTAAAAAATCTTTATACTTTATTAAATGCTGGTTATACATTTGAAGAAGCCCTTATGATTTGTCAACGTATTTTTTATTTACCAATGATTGATGATATGTTAGAGGAATTGAAAAAAGGTGAAGCAATTGATAATGTTTTAATGAGTCATTCACTGCCAACTTTATTTAAAGAATATTTTTATTTCTTTAAAAACAAGAATTGTTTATCTGAAGCGATTGAAAAAACATTACATATTTGTATGATGCGCCAAGATTACCAGAATCAATTAAAGTCTAAATTGACATATCCACTTATTTTAATGACATTTTTATTTCTCTTTTCTATTTTTGTTGTGGTTATCCTCCTACCTAATGTGAATCAACTTTTTGACTCTTTTCAGATTCAAAAAAGTTTTATGATTCAAGTAATGTTTACATTCTTTTATCTTATGCCATTTTTTATTATGATAGCTGTTTTTTTGATATCCTTTTTATTAATTCGTCTTTATTATGCGCTTAAAAAGAAATCATATTTGATTATTGAATGGTATTTACATCTTCCGGTCTTTAAAGTTTGTTTACAAAAGTATTTTTCTTTAAAATTTGCAATTTATTATCATGAATTATTACAAGAAGAAATTGATTCAGCAACAATTATTCAATTGTTAAATGATCAGATGACTGAGAGTGATTTAAAGATTGTTTTATATGAAATGTATAATCGATTACATGAAGGTGAAGCTTTAGAAGATATACTGAATGATTTTGAATATTTTGATCCTTTGTTTTTGAGTTTTTTTCAAATGTATATTAAAAATCCAATTCAAAAACAATCTATTTCACATTATATTGAGTTAACTTATCAACAAATAGATGTATGGATATCACAATTTCTAAAGTATTTGGTTCCATCTATATATGGATTTGTTGCGATTTTTGTTATTACAATTTATGTATCTATTATTATTCCAATGATGAATGTCATTTCTGACATCTAGAAAGAAGGTAAAAAAATGAATAAATCTGGTTTTACTTTAATTGAGATGATCTTCTGTATTTCAGTTATTTTGGTGATTTTGCTATTGGTTATTCCAAATGTGACATCGAAGAACACGGTTGTTAAAAATAAAGGATGTGAAGCCCAAATAGAGGTTGTCAATTCACAGATATTGCTTTATGAAATAGAGAATGGTGAACTTCCTACGAGTATTTCTGATTTAACAAGTGGGTCACATCCTTACCTAACAGAAAAACAAGGAATTTGTCCTAATGGAAAAAGTATTTCAATAAGTGATGGACAAGCATATGCTGACTAATAAAGGATTCACGCTAATAGAAACACTTTTTGTTTTGATGATTATTTGTATACTTTCTTCTTTATCGATGAATTTACATATGCCACGTAAAAGTGAGGAAGTCAGCTTAGCAGAAATTGAAAGTTTTATACGTGAGGCTCAATTTATTGCCATGAATCAAAAAGTAACCATTACTTTGCAATTTTCTTCCCATCAGATAACTTATCATGGATCAGATCATGAAGGGTCTTATCAATTGCCTGAAAACTCATATTTTGAAACACATACATTAACTTTCAATGAAATGGGGCATATCAAAGGGGCAAAGACATTGACATATCATGCTCCATCAAAGAATTATCATTTTGTTTTTCAAATTGGAAGCGGGGCTTTTTATGTTCAATAAACGTGGCTCAACATTAATTGAAAGTCTTTTTGCTTTTGAAATTTTTATAACAGTTTTAGTTTTATTCGTTTCATTAATGACAAGTGTTTTTTCTCAAGAAAAACGCATTTTAGAAAATTATCAATATATTTTACAAAAGGAAGGTGAGTTAACATACGAACACGATTTTACCGAAATCATCAATCAGGTTTTACATTAATTGAAGTTCTTTTATCTTTAAGTATCACTTTAATCATCACAACGAGTTTATTTGGAATGTATCGGCTTATATCCCATAGTTCAAAGATATCACCATTTCCTGAAGATATTTATCGCGCTGTTAAGCAAGTGAGTCAATACGTGATAGGAACAAGTTATATAGAAATTGGTGATGACTATCAGTATGTTAATTATGCTGGTGAAACGATGATATTACAGCTTGATCATCATCGTTTAGTAAAAACACCAGGGTTTGAAATTCTTTTAACGGACATAGATGATCTACAATTTGGAATAATTAATGATTTGGTTTATGTAACAATAACCAGAGATAAAAATGATTATCGTTTTTTATTGACTTATGCTAAAGAAAAAGAAGAAATAAAGGAGGAAAATGAAGAAGTTATTGAATAATCAAGGTTCAGCTTTACAAATCGTTCTGGTTACGTTTTTAATAATGATTTTTTCCCTTACAACTTGCTTGTTTTTGATCCATCAGAAAGTCACTCATTATCAACATATTGATTTAATGATGAAACAGAAAAACCTAGAGATTTTATTAGTGAAATACTATGTGGAAGAAATGCAGGAAGGGGTATTGATGAGTGATGATTATGAGGATGATGATTATTTGATAGAAAGTTATGTAGATGATATGGGTTCTTTTTATGAAATTACCACACATGTTGAATCTTTAAAAATGAATTATGAATTTATTGTTGATATTAATACAACAACCTTTGAAGTTTCTCAATTTGAATATAAGAAGGAGGGATAGAATGATTTTTTTAATCATGGGAATTGTCTTTGTATGTTTTTTAATGAGTTTATATCGTCAACATGGACAAATTAATGAATCTCAGAAAAAAACAATTAATTGTATGATTGCGATTTTATTAACATTAGATATTGTATTTGTTCTATTTTGTTGATTTGGTTAGGAATAGACATATTTTTGTTTTACATATAGAAAAAAATTTGTTATAATGCAAAAGAAACTGACAAAGGAGAGATAAGATTTATGGCAATTAATATTAAAGAATTAAAACCTGGTAATGCATATACTGAAGGAAATGATTTATTCTTATGTATTTCTAATGAACAAAACAAGCAAGGAAGATTATCTGGAAAATATATGGTAAAAAGAAAAAACATGAGAACAAATTCAATTACTGAAGTTTCTTATAATCCGACTGCTAAAATTGATCCAGCAATGATTGAAAAAAGCAAAATGCAATATTTATATGATGCTGGTGGATCTTTAGTTTTCATGGATAATGAAACTTATGAACAAATTGAAATCCCAAGTGATCGTTTAAAATGGGAAATAAACTTCTTAAAACCTTCTGATGAAGTTGAAATCACAAGTTTCTCAGGTGAAGTTTTAGGTGTTCAATTAGCAACAAATGTTGCCTTTAAAATCATTGAAACTGAACCAGCTGTAAAAGGTGATACAGCTACTGGAGCTACAAAAAATGCGATTATTGAAACAGGATTCCAAATTAAAGTTCCTTTGTTCATTAATGAAGGTGAAATTGTCATCGTTAATACAGAAGATGGTAAGTATCAAGGAAGAGCGTAAGCTCTTTTTTTCATATTTTAAATAACTGAGGCATATAGTGTACAAAAAGGAGAATGGATATGAATAAACAAGCTTTTACTTTTTTGACACTTTTTAGTCTCATCCTCGTTTTATCGATTTATTATATTATGTTGCCGCCTAATCAAAATGAGAAAACCGTAACACAAACGCAAACAACAATTGAACAGTTACAAGAACAGCTGAATCAAAAAAGAGAAGATATTATTGAAAAAAACAATGAAATCATCGCCAAAGAGTCAAGTACATCTGATTCGATCAATAAAGCTTTAGCTACTATTAGTGAAACAAAGAATATTGGTGAAAAAGAAAAAAGTATTGTTGCTAAGGTTAAAGAATTGGGATATCAAGATGCTTATGTAGAAATTGAAAATCAAACAATCAAGATAACAGTTTTGAAAAAAGATGCGAAAGCTAGTGATGCATCAAAAGTCATTAAGGAAGTTTTAAAACTCGTTGGTGATGATTATCAAGTTGAAGTAAAATTTATTAATGAATAATCTTGTAATTTTATGACTTTTTATATACAATAGAAGTAGGGAAAAGAGGTAATAATATGGCACATAATGAATATTATACATTTGATCAAGGAACTGTGAACGGAAAAATATTGATGAATGTTCAAGTCTTTGATGAAATTACAAAAAGAACTGTAAATGAAATGAAAAACGTTTCTTTAGATACATCAAAAGGAATTCAGATTCCTGGAACAAAGGCAGTTGTATCTTGTTCAATTAAGGAAAATGAAGTTTATATTTGTATTCATGTACGTATTAAATATGGTGTGAATGTATCTCAAATGACAAAAGAAATTCAAGAAAAAATTGCAACTGCAATTAAACAGATGACAGGTGTATCTGTTAAACATATTGATATTGAAGTTGACGATATTGATTTTGAATAGGCTAAGTAAGAATCTCTATTCTTACTTTTCTTTTGTTTATTTTTTGTAGTATTTATGGTAAAATAGGTTTAATTTAAAGAGTGTGGAGGCAAAATAAGGTTTATGGAAAAAACACGTAGACAAATAGCGAGAGAAACTGCAACAATTGGTATTTATCAGAATTTATTGGTGGAATCTTCGCTTGAAGATATTTATCATTTTTTAAGTGAAAATGAAACCCTAACAAAGAGTCAGGAATCAATGGAATTTGCAAAATGGTTAGTTGAGAAAACTGTTCAAAATAGAAAATCTTATCAGGATTTAATTGAAAAGCATTTGAAAAAAGGATGGACTTTTACAAGATTAAGTGTCATGGAAAGAGCTATTCTTTTAATTGCAACATGTGAATTATTAGAATCAGAATTACCAAAAACAATCGTTATTAATGAAGCAGTTATTAATGCGAAAAAATTCTGTGATGATGATTCTTATAAGTTTATTAATGGTGTTTTAAGTCAAGTTATCTAATGGAAAGACAATATATTAGTGTACTTGCTTTAAATAAGTATATTAAAGCAAAGATGGGACAAGATGCTGCTTTAGCAAACGTCTATATCAAAGGTGAAATTTCTAATTATAGACCACATCCCAGTGGTCATCTTTATTTCACACTGAAAGATGAACATTCACGTATAAGTGCAATTATGTTTGCTTCTCAAGCAAAAAAATTAAAATTTGATATTGAAAATGGACAACAGGTTTTGATTCGTGCTAGTGTTTCAGTTTATGAAGCATCGGGTCAATATCAGCTATATGTACAATCGATTGAACCTGATGGAATTGGACAATTATATATTCAATTTGTTGCATTAAAGGATAAATTAGCAAAAGAAGGATTATTTGATGAATGTCATAAAAAAGATATTCCATCTTTTCCTAGAAGCATTGCTGTCTTATCAGCCAAACAAGGGGCAGCAGTTCAAGATGTTGTCAGAACAATTCATTTGAGATTTCCTTTTACAAAAGTGATTGTTTTTCCAATTCCTGTTCAAGGAAAAGAAGCTTATATAAAGATTATAGAAACCTTGAAAAAAGTAGATACCCTTCATTTTGATACCATTATTTTAGCTCGAGGTGGTGGTTCAATTGAAGATTTATGGAATTTTAATGAGGAAGCGTTAGTTCGCTGTGTGTTTGAATGCACAACCCCAATTATTACTGGTATTGGACATGAAACAGATTTTACAATCTGTGACTTTGTAAGTGATTATCGTGGTGCTACTCCAACGGCAGCGGCGGTTAAAGCAACTCCAGATCAATTAGAAATGAAATCTCACTGTGCAGCTTTACAACAACAGTTAATTTATAAAATGAAACATTATTTAGCATTACAAGAACAAACACTTCAACGACTTAAAAAATCTTATTATTTATCTAATCCTGAAGTGTTATATTCACATGAAATATTAAGATTAACCAATCTTCAAGATCAATTATCTTATCAATTTAAAATGTTTGATATGTCTATGTATCAACAGCTTAAAAGCTATCAAGATGAACTTATTCAAAAAATGAATTTTCATCTTCAAAATAAAAATTATCATTTAAAAAAGATAATTGCTCAACTAGATGCTTTAAGCCCTTTAAAAGTGATGCATAGAGGCTATTCATTAGTCAAAAAGAATAACCAAGTCATTCAATCTATTCATGATTTACATCAGGGTGAAATTGTTGATATTCAAATGGTCGATGGGATAAAAAAAGCAGAAATAAAGTAGGTGACATTATGGAAGATATGACATATGAAAAAGCAATAACTCGTTTAGAGAAAATTGTAGCAAAATTAGAAAGTAATGAAATTCCTTTAGAAGATAGTTTAGCTCTTTTCCAGGAAGGAATTGAATTGTCTCAATATTGTGATAACAAATTAAAAAACATTCAAGAAAAAGTTGCACAAATTTATGAAAATGGTCAACTTAAAGATTTTCAAAGTGAGGAATAACTATGGATCAATTAAAAGAGGAAATCAATCAACAACTATTAAAATTACTTTCTTCAGTTAAAGAAGGAAAAGTCAAAGAAGCGATGACCTATTCATTGTTAGCACCAGGAAAAAGACTGAGACCACTTTTGTTTATTTATGTGCTTAAGGCTTATCAAATGGATTATCATGCATATTTAGATATTGCATGTGCAATTGAAATGATTCATACATATTCATTGATTCATGATGATTTACCTGGTATGGATAATGATGATTTAAGACGTGGGAGACCAACTTGTCATAAACAATTTGATGAAGCCACTGCTATTTTGGCAGGAGATGCTTTATTGAATTTAAGTGTTAATACAATTTTAAATATGTCAATAGATAATGATTTAAAAGTAGCTATTATGACACGTTTATATGAAGCAAGTGGTGTTAATGGCATGATTTATGGTCAACAACAAGATTTAGCTTTTGAAAATCAAAATGCATCTTTACAACAATTACAAGATATCCATCATCATAAAACTGGTGAGTTGATTGCTGTTAGTATGCAACTTGCTGCTTTGATTGCGAAAAAAGACGATTATCAGTATTGGACACAAATTGGATTTGATTTAGGTTTAGCATTTCAAATTCAGGATGATATTTTAGATGTTGTTGGTGAGGAAGAAAAACTAGGGAAGAAAGTAGGAAGTGATTTGGATAATCATAAATCAACTTATGTGACACTTCTTGGAATTGAGGAATCGCAAAAAAAAGTTGAAGAACTATTTCAAAACTGTTATGAAAATGTTTATTCAATGCGAATTAACCATGGTTTAATTTTACAAATATTAACTGTTATTTTGAAAAGGGTGAATTAAATGAATCTTGAAAAGATTAAAAATCCTGATTTTTTAAAACAATTAAATGTTGATGAAATGGAAGCATTGGCAGCGGATATAAGGGAATTTATTATTCAAAACGTATCACATACAGGTGGCCATTTTTCAAGTAATTTAGGGGTTGTGGAGTTGACTATTGCTTTGCATTATGTCTTTAATTCACCAATTGATAAGATTATTTTTGATGTTGGTCATCAATCTTATGTTCATAAAATTTTAACCGGCAGAGTAAATGATTTTGCAACGTTGCGTCAATTTAATGGTTTAAGTGGTTTTCAAAAACGTAATGAAAGTGAACATGATGCCTGGGAAGCCGGACATTCTTCTACCGCTTTATCTGGTGGAATTGGGATGGCTGTTGCTCGTGATTTGAATCATGAAACAAATGAAATCATTTGTGTAGTTGGTGATGCCGCAATTATGAGTGGGGAATCATTTGAAGCTTTAAATTATCTAGGCTCTATTGATTCTAAAGTTATTGTTATTTTAAATGATAATGATATGTCAATTTCTAAAAATGTCGGTGGATTGAGTAATTTCTTTTCAGAAATACGTATATCTACTCAGTATAAAAATGCTAAGAATAACTATATTAGTTTTTTAAATAAGTCAAAGACTGGTCGAAAAATTTATCATATGACAAAAAAGATTAAAGATCATATTAAAGAAAATGTGATTGATGATAATATTTTTGGTGAATTTGGTTTAGATTACATAGGACCTGTCAATGGCCATGATTTTCATGATTTAATCAATGCATTGATTCTTGCAAGAGAAATGGATCATAGTGTGGTTGTTCATGTTCATACAAAAAAAGGAAAAGGATATGTTTTAGCAGAAAATGATCGTTATGGGGTATATCATGGTGTTCCACCATTTGATTATAAAGAAGGTATTTTAAAGTCTAAAGGAAACATAAAAAGCTGGAGTGCTATTATATCATCACAAGTTGAAAAGTTGATGGATGAAGATGAAGATATTGTTGTGATTACACCAGCAATGATTTCAGGAAGTTGTTTAGGAGATATTTTTAAAAAATATCCAAATCGTAGTTTTGATGTTGGGATAGCAGAAGAACATGCTATGACTTTTGCTGCTGGTTTATCTAATGGTGGGAAAAAGCCATATATTACAGTTTATTCATCATTTTTACAACGTGCTTATGATCAAATTAATCATGATATTGCACGTATGGATTTACCTTGTTTAATTGGAGTTGATCGTAGCGGACTTGTAGGATCTGATGGGGAAACACATCATGGTGTATTTGATATCAGTTTCTTGTCATCTATCCCACATCTTACTATCATGACGCCAAAGGATGCCTATGAAGCAAAAGCAATGGTTAATACTGCCATGAAACAATTTGATCATCCATACATTCTAAGATTTCCTAAAGGAAGTGTTGAAGATTGTCAAGTTGATACGTCAGAAACATTACAAATCGGAACTTGGGAGAAAATTATTGATAATCCAGATTATCATTTAACAATTGTCACATATGATGCAAAAGTCTATAAAGTTAAAGCAATGATTGAAAACAACCAGTTACCTGTTAACTTAATTAATGCACGATTTATAAAACCACTTGATTTTGCAATGTTAGATGAATTGTATGAAAATCATCAATCTTTAATTATTTATGAAACTGATTTAATGACTGGTTCATTAGGATCACTTATTTGTCAATATTATGCTTTAAAACATCGTTATATGTCAATTGATTGCATGGGTATTGATGATCATTATACACCTCAAGGTGATATTGAAACTCTGTTAAAACATGAACATATAGCAATAGATGATTTATTAACATTAACAAAGGAGAAATGCCGTGAAGAAAGAAAGAGTTGATGTTTTGTGTGTTGAACAAGGCTTGTTTGATTCTCGTGAAAAAGCAAAACGAGCAATTATGGCAGGAATTGTTCGTGATGATTATGATTATATTGATAAGCCTGGGACAAAAATACCTGTTGATTCACATTTGTATATTAAAGGCGAAAAATTAGCTTATGTTTCTCGTGGTGGACTAAAATTAGAAAAAGCGATTAAAGTGTTTCATTTAGATTTACATAATCTTTTCATGTTAGATATAGGATCATCAACAGGTGGGTTTACCGATTGTGGTCTCCAAAATGGAGTGAAAGAAGTTTATGCTCTAGATGTTGGAACAAATCAGTTGGTATGGAAATTGCGCAACGATGAGCGCGTTCATGTCATGGAACAAACAAATTTCAGATATGCAACTTTAGATATGTTTACTCATGGACAACCTGAATTTGCCAGTATTGATGTTTCTTTTATTTCACTAAAACATATCTTTAAACCTCTCAAAGATATTTTGAAAAAAGATGGTTATGTTGTTGCACTTATCAAACCTCAGTTTGAAGCAGGAAAAGATGATGTTGGAAAACATGGGATTGTGAGTGATCCTTTGATTCATCAGAGAGTTATCAAGGAAGTTATCAGTTATGCACATGATGCAGGATTTTCTTTACAAGGTTTAGATTATTCACCAATCACTGGTGGTGTTGGGAATATTGAATTTTTAGGATGTTTTAAAAATCAAGTTGATTGTGATATTGATGTTGATATTGTAGATATTGTCAATCAAGCTCATATTCATTTTAAAGGATAGGTGATAAGGATGCTTAAGAGTCTATATATTTCTTCATTTGTGATTATAGATAAAATGCGGGTTGATTTCGATGATGGGATGAGTGTTTTAACTGGTGAAACAGGAGCTGGAAAATCAATAATTATTGATGCCTTAAATCAACTTTGTGGAAATCGTTCTAAAGCTAGCCTCATTAGGAAAAATGCGCCTAAAGCGGTTATTGAAGGGATTTTTGAAGTAAATATGTCACCGGCTTTGGAAGCATTATGTGAAGAATTACATATTGAAGCTGATGAGCAATTCGTTATTACAAAAGAAATATTACAATCTGGAAAAAGTAATGTTAAAATTAATTATCAAAGTTCATCAAATAATGCTTTAAAACTTTTAACACCTTATTTTCTTGATATTCATTCTCAATTTGAAACTCAAAAATTATTTGAAGAAAAAAATCATATTTTACTTTTAGATGAATTTGCTAAAAAAGATTTAGAAAATATATTAGTAGATTACCAAAATATTTTTTTAGAATATGTTCATATGAATGAACAGTTAGAAAATGCAATAGAAGAAGATATGAGTGATGAACAACTAGATTTTTTAACAGCTCAATTGAATGAAATTGATGAATTAACATATACTGATGATGAAGTAGATGAAATGGAAGAAGAATTAAAAAAGCTTCAAAATTTTGAAAAAATTAATGAAAGTATACAAACATTTTCACAGTATATGAATCATTCTCAAGGTGTATTACCACAATTCAAAGATGCCTTATCTGCATTTCAAACATTAAGTTCATATGAAGAATTTCAAGATTCTTATGATCAGCTTTACAATCATTATTATAACTTAATGGATGAATATGAGAATATTATGGAAATCTATCATGATTTTCAATTTGATGAATATAGATTCAATGAACTACAAGAAACTTTATACAAGATTAATCGTTTGAAACGTAAATATGGATTTACGATGGAACGTATTCAAGAATATCGCCAAGAATTAAGTGAAAAAATAGATACGATTAATCATCGTGATGAATATATCGCTTCATTACAAGAACAAATCAGCCACTTAAAAAAAGACGCTACTTTAAAAGCAGAAACGATTTCTCAGATTCGCTTTCAATATGCCAAACAATTTGAAAAAGATATTCAAAAAGAATTAAAAGAAATGTATTTAGATAAAGCTGTTTTTAAAGTTCAATTTGAAAAAACAAAATTAACAAAATTAGGGATTGATAAAATAAAATTTATGGTTTCTATAAATAGTGGTCAAGATTTAAGTTTATTAAATGAAAGTGCCAGTGGTGGAGAAATTTCACGAATTATGTTGGCAATTAAAATTGTTATTTTACAATATGGATTGGTTGAAACTATTGTTTTTGATGAAGTTGATACAGGAGTCAGTGGTAAAGTAGCAACAAGTATTGGTGAAAAAATGCGTCGTTTAGCACAAAATATGCAAGTCATTTGTATTACACACTTACCACAAGTTGCATGTCTTGCTCATCATCAATATAGTATTGAAAAGAATAGTCAGGATACTCAAACAATTGCTTCAATTCATCGTTTAGATCAAGAAGAACGTGTTTTAGAAATTGCGAAAATGCTATCGGGAGAAAGCATTACACAAGAAGCTATTGAAAACGCTAAAAAATTATTAAATGTATAATCACAAGCATATATGCCAAACTAAAATGTAATCAAAAATGGTTACAAGGAGGTGTATATGCTTTGCTTTATAAAAAGTTAAGTATTACACTCATGGTTGTCGTTTGCTTGCTTTTTCCAAGTCAAGTTTTTGCAGCTGAAGTTATTTTAGGTGGACAATCGATTGGGATAGAGCTTGATTATGATGGTGTCATGATTAGCGGAACATATGAGATTTCTATTGACAATAAAAAATATAATCCGGCTAATGATGGTTACTTATCAGGTGATTTAATTGTTGCTGTTAATGGAGAACATGTTGATTCGATATCACTTTTAATGGATCGCGTTGAAAAAGAAATTGAAGATAAACAGACGATTACATTGACAATCAAACGTCATCAAAAAGAAGTCAAAAAAGAATTGAAATTCCAAGAAAATAACGGACAGTTTACTACCGGGCTCTATGTGCAAGATGGTTTAACAGGAATTGGAACAATGACTTACTATAATCCTCAAACACGCCATTTTGGAGCTTTAGGACATCTTATGTGCGATGTTTCACTCTCAAGTGATGTTATTATTAAAGAGGGTAGTATCTATAATTCCTATGTAAAAAAAGTTCACCCTTCACAAAATGGAACTCCTGGTGAAAAAGTTGCAGATATTGGTTCAATTCAAATTGGAACTATTTTTGATAACAACAATTATGGTATCTATGGTGATTATCAAGACTTACCAAGTGATAAAAAAGTTATTTCAACAGCTTCAATAGATGAAGTTGAAAAAGGTGAAGCTTATTTTTTAACGGTACTTGATGGTCATACCTTAATGAAATGTCCAATAAAAATTACTAAGCTCAAAAAACAAAATGAACCGTCTATTAAAGGAATTACTTTCGAAATTACAGATAAGAAAATTCTTTCTTTAACAAATGGTATTATTCAAGGAATGAGTGGTTCACCTATTATACAAAATGGAAAATTAGTAGGTTGTGTTACTCATGTTGATGTCAACAATGTTCATCAAGGTTATGGTTTATATATTGATTGGATGCTCGAAAACGACAAATAGGGAAGGAATCATCACTGATTCCTTTTTCTAATTTCAACATAACTAGACATTTCATAAGAAATATTGTCGAAAAAGGCAGTGAAAAAAATGACGAATCCTTATATCTTTTCTTTTGAGACTATTATTTTTCATTTTAGACTAGGAATCTTATTTTGACACATATATAATAAATTTGCTGATGAGAATAAATCGAAAGGGGAAATTGGAAAAATGAAAACTTTTATTGCTATAGATCAACAAGAATTATTGGAAAATGTAAAAATGAATTTAGAAAAAACAAACCGTTTTGAAATTATTGGAACTGCAAATAATGGAACAGATTGTTTGAATTTCTTAAATCAAAGATCTTGTGATTTATTAGTTATTGATTTAATGCTTTCTGAAATTGATGGTTTAGGAGTTCTCAATAGATTAAAAGAAATGAATAAAAAAAGTTATGGTAAAGTGATTTGTATAACACAATTTACTAATCAAATGGTTTGTGATATGTTAGAAAACTTAGCTGTTGATTATTGCTTCAAATATCCATTTGATATGCAACATTTTGTGCAATCGGCACTTTACATTACAACAAGTGATCAACAAAAACATGATCAATTGTTAAATAAAGATGAATCAGAAAAATACAAAAAAGTAAAAATCGAAAATGAAATTACTGAAATATTACATGAAGTTGGAATTCCAGCTCATATAAAAGGATATATGTATTTAAGAACTGCCATTTTAACAACTTATTACAATATTGAAATATTAGGACAAGTTACAAAAGTTCTTTATCCAGATATTGCAAGAATGTATAATACGACTTCTTCACGTGTGGAAAGAGCGATTAGACATGCTATTGAAGTTGCTTGGAATCGTGGAAATACTGATGCAATTGATGATATTTTTGGATATACTGTTTCAGCTGTCAAAGCTAAACCTACAAACTCTGAATTCATTGCAATGATTGCTGATAAATTAAGATTAGCACACAAAACTGACAATGTTAAAAAAGAAAGTCTTTATAATTATAAAAATTATATGTTAAAATAGTATAAAGACAAGGTGGTGATGGTTATGCAGATTATATTTCATATTGATTTAAATGCGTTCTTTGCTAGCGCAGAAATATCTGTTAATCCATCACTGAAAGGAAAACCTGTAGTGATATGCCGTGAGTCAAGACGTAGTATAATTACAACGGCTTCTTATGAAGCAAGAGCCTATGGAATTCACTCTGCAATGCCTTTGTTTAAGGCTAAAGAACTATGCTCACATCTTATCGTTGTTCATCCACATTTTGCTTTATATAAAACACTATCCCAACAATTTTTCAATATTGTTGCTACGTTTTCTAAGAAATTAGAAGTTGCTAGTATTGATGAATGTTATGTTGATATGACCGATTATATTAAGCAGCATTCTTTCTCTCCTATAGAAATAGCAACACTCATTCAAAAGACAGTAAACGAACAATTACATCTTCAATGTTCTATCGGAATAGCGCCTAATAAATTTTTAGCCAAGATGGCTAGTGATATGAAAAAACCAATGGGGATAACAATGATAACAAATAAGAATTATAAAGATATCATTTGGCCTTTACCAATTGAAAGTATGTTTGGGATTGGCAAGAAAACCGCTCCAAAATTACATCAATTAGGTATAGAAACAATAGGTGACTTAGCCAAAAGAGAAAACTATGAAAAAACACGTTCTATTTTTGGTAAAAATGCATTACTTTTTTATCAAAAAGCTAATGGTAAGGATTTTTCAAAAATCAATTATACAAAAAATGAATTGAAATCAGTGGGTAATTCAACGACTTTTGAAAGAGACAGTAATGATGAAGAATTTATAAAATCCATGTTTCGTCAATTATCAAATGAAGTCTCATTACGTGCTCAAAAAAGACAACTTGTCTCTAATTCCATCTCTATTACTCTTAAATATACTAGAGAAAAAAGTCGAACGAAACAAATGATTCTCGATCATTACACAAATGATTTTGAAACAATCTATGCAAGTGCATTATTACTATTTGAAAATATCTACCAAGGTGAAATGTTGCGATTAGTAGGTGTGAGTTTAAATAACGTTATTCATCAAAATGAACTCAATGAACAGATTTCTTTATTTGATACAAAGCAAGAATTAACAAAAAAACAAGTTAATTCAACTGATCAAATTATTCATCAACTGAATGAAACTTTGCCTGGTATTAAGGTGATGAAAGCTTCTTCTTTAATCAAGGAAGAAACTATTCAAAAGAAATATTTGAAAAATAATGAATAAACTCAAAAAACGCTCATATGATTTATCAAAGAGGTGATACAATCATGAGTGTTTTTTTACGTCGTTTTATTAATCATAAGAAATATATTCTTATTTTGATGAGTACGGTTTTTGTTGGTGGTTTTCTTTTTGGCTTTTTTCAATATTCATTAGCGAATCAAGATATAAAAGATTTTTTTCAAAATTTATTTTATCTCAATTGTGAAGGATATCAAAATCAGTATCAGCAATATGTGATTCAAAGTGGTGTTTATATATTGATATGTACATATCTGAGTTCGAGCTATTTTGGACATGTCGGTTTATTGTTTTTATTATTTTTAAAAGGGCTACAATTATCATTTTCATTTGTCTATGTTTTTTCTCATATTCCTGTTTCTTTTGTACTAATTGTTTTATTGTGTGTAGAAATGATTTTAGAAATAGCTATATGTTTTATCTTAAATATTGTTTGTATCCATATTTCAATTTATGTTACCTTGATTACTTTTTATATTGAACAAAATTTTAATATAAAAAGCATGATGAATTATCGTTTAAACAATATTATTATAACGCTTATTCTTTTTTCTTTGTCACTCGCTTTTCGAATTTATGTGATTCCTATGTTTTAAAAAAATCCTTGAATTGAAAACAAGGATTTTTTAAGGTTAATTCATATCTATATATTCTGCATTACAGCTAGGGACTGTAATATGTGCTCCCATAGTCGATGTATAAGTATATAAGCCATTGCATTCACCATAGACAGTGACCTTATCTTTTTCTAAGAATCGACTTTGATTATCTTTATAAATGTATCCAACTAAAATAACATTTTCATAATTTCCTTTGGTTGCTATTCTCATCTGAGCACCCTTACCACCAGAAATATCATTAATTTGAATAATACGACCAGTAAATTTCATAAGTTCTCCTTTATGCTTATTTCCATTTCTAGCCAATTCATTATACCCGATAGAGTGACATTGGGATTTATATTTTTTCTTTGATAAAGTTGTACATTTAATCTTTAAGTCACATGATAATTCATTATATTTAATTTTAAATGTTGATGTTTGATCTGTTTTCAAAGCCCCTGGATTTTCAACTTTCCATCCCTTTAAATCAACTTTAGTTCCATTTTCAGACACACCAACAACTGATATTAATGAAGTATTATCAATAAATGTTCCATCATCAGTTTTCCCTTTATAAGTAGCACTTATGGAAGTGATTTTATCTTTAATTGTAATATTGACTTTATTACTATAGAATTTTTCATTTGACTTTTTATTAACTGCATAAAATTGAATATCTGTTTCGCCAGCTTTTAAAGCTTTTAAAGTATTATCATCAGAATTAAATTCTAATAATTCATCATTATATTCAAGTCCAAACTGATAATTATCAATCTTATCTTTTGGTTCAAAATCAATATTACCGCCAAAAACATCACCAACATTAACCACATCTTTTTCAACAGATACATTTAATTTGACATCATCCTTTTTTTGACAGCCAACAATCACCAGACAA
>OFML01000082.1_pt1 | contig 101057 bp, 120 predicted proteins | sample 1541831 | NCBI WGS metagenome assembly OFML01 (sample SAMN04209237, study PRJEB22552) | human gut metagenome | biome: gut; material: feces | host: Homo sapiens | place: USA: Oklahoma | reverse complement strand
TCACCTTCAAAGGCCGCACCTACAAGCACATCGGCTACAATTGGATCCAGTATGTCGCGCAGATCGACGACGGCCGCGCCCTTTCCATCGGACTGACGAAATTGGAGTGCGTCCCGGGCACGATGCCGGATATCATTCTCAACAATATGACGTTCCAATAAAAAACGGCTCCCGCTCCAATTTGGAGCGGGAGAATCCGGTTATTCGCGAAAAAACGGGGGGGTGATGCGGTGAAGTTCAAAGCGCTCCTCATCGCAGCAGGTCTGGGTATGAGCCTGCTCGGTCTGACCTCCTGCGGTCAGGTCGACGGATGCACCTATCAGTACCCGGAGACAGAGGTCCTTTTTGACGATTTCCACATTACAAAAACCATTTACAGCCAAGGGACGATGAGGCTCTATTATCGCGGCGTACAGTTCAAAGACAATCCCATCCGCTGCTACGACGCGAATTTTGAAGATTTGGGCGATCAGTTTGACCATACGTTCCGAAACGGTGTTCTGACCATTCAGGCGGATTTTGCCGAAAAAATCAGTGGGCTGACAATCGAGGACAGGGCGCACGATATCATCTATCGTCTGCGTTATCTGGACTCCCAGCAGTTTGCATGGCTGGCAGACGTGTTCTGGTACGATGAAGGCTGGAGCGAAACGGGAGACCGCGAAGCGTATTACAGTGCGGCCGAGCTGCAAGCGGAAGCCGACAGAAAAGCCGAAAGCCAAAAGGAAGCACAGGAGGTCTTTGCGTTGCTGGAAGGCACGTGGGTTACGGAGGACGGCCTGCAAAAATATGAGTTTGTCGCAAATGAGGACAAAAGCGGTATGAACTGTTGTACAATGTGGTGGAACAACAAGACACAAGAATGGAACAGCTGGAGCGTTTTTGCCGAGTCCGCGTTCCGGACAAAGAGCTTTGACTTTGGTTGCGATGCAGACTGCGTTTACGACGAAATTGCAGAAAAGGCCGAAAAGCTGATTACCATTATACTTGTCAACAGTGACCATACAGCGGCTGATATGCGTATCTTGTACGATTCGGAAGAAAACGTCATAAAGGACACGGATGCAATTTATCACAAACAGTGAGTTTGCGGGACATATCCGGAAAATGCGGTTATAACTGTGTTCGGCACTACGGACTGCGCTTGCGGGCTGTAACGCCAACTGGGAAGTGAGGAACTTAGATGGCAACACAAATCACAAATTATCAATGTCCCGCCTGTACGGGACCGCTCCATTTTGTAGGAGAATCCGGCAGGCTGGAGTGCGACTACTGCGGCTCAAGCTTCGATGTCGCAGAAATTGAAGCGCTCTACGCGGAAAAAGAAACAAAAGCAGCGGAAGCGGCGCAGAAGCAGGAAGAAACAGAATCGGCTCAAAAATCTGCCGAAGCGGAAAAACAAAAAGCCGCCGCAGGCGGCTCTGACTGGGACACTTCCGGCCTGAACGAGGATTGGGGCGCGGACGCGGCTGACATGAAGGCTTACAGCTGCCCGTCGTGCGGTGCGGAGCTGCTCTGCGACGCAACGACTGCGGCTACGTCCTGCCCATACTGCGGAAATCCGTCGGTGCTTCCGGGTCAGTTCGCCGGCATTTTGAAACCTGATTTTGTGCTTCCCTTTAAGCTGAGTAAGGAGGATGCCATCAAGGCGCTGAAGAAACACTATCGCAAAAAGCCGCTGTTGCCGTCAACGTTCTCCAAGTCCAATCATCTTGAGGAGGTCAAAGGCGTGTATGTACCCTTCTGGATGTATGACGGTGCGGCCAGCGGAAGCGTGCAGTTCCATGCTACCACTGTACATAAGTACACCTCGGGAGATTATGAAATCACGGAGACAAGCCACTACGATGTGCGCCGCGCCGGTTCTATTGGCTTTGAGAAAATCCCGGTGGATGCGTCAAGCAAAATGCCGGACGACTACATGGATTCCATCGAACCGTATGACTATACAGACTTAAAGCCGTTTTCCACGGCGTATCTGCCCGGATTTTTGGCAGACAAATATGATGTGAGCGTTGAAAACAGCCGGGAGCGGGCAGACAAGCGCTGCGCGGGTTCGCTGGTGTCTGCGCTGGAAAGCACGGTTTCGAATTACACCACCTGCAATGAAACGAGCCGAGACATCTGTTTGAAGCGCGGCAAAGTGCATTACGCGTTGCTTCCCGTCTGGATCTTGAATACAAAGTGGGAAGGAAAAGATTTCCTTTTTGCCATGAATGGTCAGACAGGTAAGTTGGTAGGCAACCTTCCTGTCAGCACGAAGCGGGTTGTCGGTTTGTTTGCAGCAATCGCGGCGTCACTCAGCGCCATCGGCGTGACTGCGCTGCTGCTTTTGGCACACTAGGGAGGGCGGAAAAATGAAAGAGAGAATACGCTGTCTCCTGCTGACGTTTATAATCGCGCTTGTATTCTGCGTGAATGTATCCGCAACCGAGCAGACAGGTGCACAGCTTTATTATGTGACGGATGAGGCTGGACTTCTCAGCGAAAACGAAAATATGATGCTGGAAAAGATGGCGGAAACCGTCTCCCAAAAATACGGCATCGGTGTATATATCGTAACCGTGGAGGATTATCGTGACTTCCATTCTGAAGGTGTCTATAAGGCAACCTATACCATCTATCACGAATACACGATGGGCGAAGGACCGGACCGCGACGGGATCATGCTCCTGCTCAGCATGGATGATCGCGACTGGGCGATGTTCTGCTACGGCTCACGCTGTGAGTATGCGTTCAACAGCTATGGTCAGCAGAAACTGGAAAAGGTATTCCTCGATAACTTCGGTGAAAACGACTGGTACGGCGGCTTTGAGGATTACATCAAAGAATGCAGCGTCTATCTGGAAAAAGCAGCCTCAGGAAAGCCGGTTCGAGCGAGTTTGTTTTTCCCGATCCTTATCGTGATCGGTCTTTCCCTACTGGCAGCAGCCGTGATCGTCTCTGTGATATGGCAGAAAATGGAAAATGTATCAAAAAAAGCAACCGCTAACGCCTATGTTTCCGCGGGACTTCAGCTTACAGAGCAAACAGATCATTTTACCCATAAGACGACCTCCAGCCGGAAAATTGAGCGCAGCTCTTCCGGCGGCGGGAGCAGCCAAAGCGAATCCGGCGGAGGCGGTTCCGGCCGAAGCGGAAAATTCTGAAAGGAGTGGCTATGAAAATAACACCCAGACGCATGTTCGCGCTATTGCTGGCACTGGTTCTGTTATTGTCGCTCTGCGCCTGTACACAGAAGACGCAAACGGAGCCTAACGAACCCAAAATAAATACTGCCCACAAAAAAACTCCGGAAAGCCAACAGGAGGAAGCTGTATTACAGAGCGACGGGAACGATTTTGTATCACAGGATAAAACCGTGGACACGCCGCCGGTGCAATACGCGTTTTCACAGGAGGCAGAGACATCGCTTGGATGGTTGCGAGACAGGATGGATTTTCCGACGACAATGTTTGGCGCGGCGTATCTCGGCTATGTCGGCGGTCTGTTTGACGAGGGTTTTGAGGCGGGTTTCCCTGCGTGGCTACAGGAAACCAATGAGGCAATGCTCCTCGAATACCCCTTTATCGCAGAGATCAACGATGAGCACATCATCGGCAGCGCAGGGCATCTGTACTGCATTGTGCCGGTCGACGAGAACGCGACGGTTGCAATCAACCGTGTGCAGTGGAACGAAAAAACACAGACCGATGAGGTCACAGAGGTTCTCTACCGGTCAGAGAGCGGCGAACCGGTGCTGCTCTTTGCGAATCTTGACGGCATTGCGCATGAGGCCGACACCCAGGTCTTTATCACCGACAACAACGGGAACACCTGCGAATGGTATCCCTCGCTTGATGCGATGAGCCATCTTGCACCGTGTACATCGGAAGCCGGTGATTATCTTTCGTTCGATTTTACGGAATATGCCTGGTATGACATCCCATCCGAATTTGCCGGTTGGCTTTCTGACGGCTGGACAGGCATGACCGCGCTTGGCCTTGCCGGATCGCAGAGTACAGGCATGAGCTGGATCAAAGAAACCATGGTAGAGGAAACCGGCCGCTATGCCTATTTCTCGCTGCGCTTCTATCTCGAGGATGAGACGGGGGGTACAGTCGATCTGGAGTGGACATACGAAGACAGCGACGACATTGAGGAGATGTGGAGCGGCTTCTGGGCGATTCAAACGATTCCGGACGGGCCAAGCTATGTGACGCTCAGCTTGTCGCTTGTGGGCGGTAACAGCTACGGTGTCACGGACGGCCCGGTGTATCTGTGTGAGAAGTATCCTCTCCTAATCAGCCCGAGCGGCACGGAGCTGCTGGTCGGCGCAGGTGAGAGCGGCGTTTGTCTGCCGTTCATGTCGCAAAGCACAACAGCATGTGTGCTGACACAGGCCGCAGGATAGAAAGCGTGCAGGAAGCAAACTGCTTTGAGATTTGCATTCACAAATTTTGTTTGGTAGCAATCTACCGTCCAAGACACAGCTTTCCTCGGAGATCGCCGCTGCCGCATTTCGGAGTTTTAAAGAGCGGTATTCTTGGAACATGAAGGGCAGAGCGGTCACCGTCCGTTCCATTGAACTCTCGCCCAAAGGCAGCGTCGAGCAGCTCACGCTGTTTGATAATGTCCAGCACCGCATGGCAATGGAGAAAGTACAGGATGCTGTGGAGGAGATTCGTGGTCGCTTTGGCAAGAGTGCCATCTCTTACGCCTGCCTCATGGGCGATTTAAAAATGCCCACAGACGGAAGAGATAAAGTCAAAATGCCGGGTCTAATGTATCAATAAACGATGTTTTTCAAATATTTTCTGCTTTATGTCCGTGCTATGAAGCGCTGAAAGCGAAAGCGGCGAAGTTCAACGCGGCGGAAGAAGCAGGAAAGATCGATCTGCAAAAGGCGCAGGGCTGCCGGAATTTCCGAGCGAGCTCTGCACCTTTTTTTTCAGAAAAATAGCACCCCGGGCCGAAGGATGGGTGACCGCGGGGCGCTTGACAGATTTACAATTGAATTATATAAAACCGCAAAGGAAATGTCAATAGAAAATTCGAAAAAATGTGGATATTTTTCATGTTTTTAACCTGCTTTTAACGTATTCTTTTCTTTTACTTTTGCAGAAGTCTATTGCCAACCGACACGCAGCGTGGTACAATCGACTTAAAGAAGTACGTGGAGGAGATTTTGTCGTGAACATGAAAACAATCGGTTCCGCCGTTGTAATCATCTTGGCCGCCATAGTCGGGCTATTCCTCGGCACTGCCATGAACGACGGGTTAAGCGGCTCCATACTGCTCGCGGTCATCGCAGGGTTCGTCTGTGTGATCTATACGATTGAAAACAGTGGCAAGAAGTAGGGGATTTTTTATGATTTTACGGTTTAAACAGCGCTTTTTTTCATGGTTCGACAGCTACGATATTTACGATGAGAACGGCAACACGGTGTATGTCGTCAAAGGGCAGCTCTCCTGGGGACACTGTCTGAAAATCTTTGACGCTTATGGCGAAGAGGTCGGCACGGTAAAAGAACGCATTTTCACGTTCATGCCGAAATTCGAGATGTATTTTAAAAACCAATATGTCGGTTGCATCAGCCGCGAATTTGCACTTTTTAAGCCGAAATACAACGTAGAATGCAACGGCTGGCATGTGGAGGGCAACGTTTTGGAGTGGGATTATACCGTTGTTTCCGGAAGCGGTCACGATGTGGCAAGCATCTCCAAAGAGCTGTTCAACTGGACGGACACGTACTTTTTGAACATATACGACCCCGCAGACGCACTGTGCGTTTTGATGATCGTGCTTGCGATCGACGCCGAAAAGTGCAGCCGAAATAACGGCTAAACGCTATTTTCTGTACAGAAAAGACCTCCGCTCAAGGCTGTTTGGCCCGAGCAGAGGTCTTTTCTTTTTCCAAAATTTAAAATGCGTAGAACAAAATGCCGAGACCGGCGGAAAGCACGATCATCAAAATGGGCGAGGGTGCTTTCTTTTTAAAGTGCTTATAGCCAAAGTGCAGAATAATCAGCAGCAGCAAAATCACAACACCGCGCAGATCGACCTCGGGGGCGCTTCGTATGGTCGTAAAGCCGAATAGCGTGCTGAGGCCCATCGTCAGCGCCGTAGCCAAAATGAGCGCCACCACGCACGGACGCACGCCGGAGAGGAATGCCTGCACACCGGCGTATTTCAGCAGATTACTCAACACTGCCGCAATGAGCAAAATAATGACAAACGAGGGGAGCACCACGCCCAAAGTCGCGAGCAGACTGCCCAACACGCCGCCTTGCGAAGATCCGATGAACGTCGCCATGTTGACGGCAAGCGGGCCGGGAGTCGATTCGGACACCGCAATGAAGTTGATGAACTCGCTTTCCGTGAGCCAGTGATTCGAGAGCACGGCTTCGCGGATGAGGGAGATCATGCCGTAGCCGCCACCGAACGACACTGCGCCAATCTCAAGGAAAGTCAGGAATAATTTAAAATAGATCATTTCACGTCACCGCCTTTTCCACGCAGGCGCTGTATGAAGTAGGCCGCAAGACCAACCACACCGCTAAGCAAAATAAAGTAGATGGACGAAAACGAAACAGCGAAAACGGAAAACGCTATCATGCAAACCGCTACGCCTGTGACAAGCACGGTATTGAACGCCGTCTTTTCAAGACTTTTCAGCATGCGCACACCGGCGGAAAAAATGAGGTACACAACGCACACCTGAATTCCGCGGAACGCGCAGGAAACGAATTTCAAGTTCAAAAACTGGTCAAAGAATAGGGAAATGAGGTAGATGATGACAAACGAAGGGATACACACCCCAAGCGTGGCCGTCGCCGCGCCGGGCACACCGGCAATGTGATAACCGATATACGTTGCGCTGTTAATCGCTATCGGGCCCGGCGTAGACTCCGCAATCGCGATCATGTCGAGGAACTCTTTTTTATCGATCCACTTTTTCTTTGCGATAAATTCATTTTCCAGCAAGGCAACCATCGCATAGCCACCGCCGAACGTGAAAGCGCCGATCTTCAAAAATGTGAGGAACAGCATACATAGTTTTTTCATTTTTCAACCCCGTTTTCTGCTGATTTAAACACGATAATCATACACCGTTTCACCGAAAAAAGCAATAAAAAGGAAGCAGGAGCACTTTCGATGTGTTCCTGCTTCCTTTGCTTTATTTTAAATTACTTAGAGAAGAGGTTTGCCACACGGTTCCAGAAGCTGTCTTTGGTTTCAGTCTCGGTCGTGGTTTCTTCCGTGGTGCTCGTGCTGTTGCTGCTCGAGTCCGTTGCGGTGCGCATTACGTAGCTTACGGTCATATCCGTACCGTCTGCGCGGCCGGAGCCCTTGAAGCTGTCCGCACGATCCTTCATGATGTCAATCACGCGTGCCAACGTGGAATCCGGGTCGGTAATTTCGCTGAGGCCGTCGAGCTTATCATTGATTGTACCGGAGAACTCTGTCATGCCGTCGCTGAGCTCAGACGTGCCGTCTTTAAGTTCTGCGCCGCCGGTCTGGAACTGACCGATCGCATTCGATACGGTCTTGCTGGAGGAGGAGAGCGTCTCCATGCCGCTGAGCAGTTGGTTGGTGCCTGCATCGAGCGTGCCTACGCCGGTTGCGAATGCAGAGGTACCGGTTGCAAGCTGAGAAGCACCGCTGCCAAGCTTTGCAGCACCGTCGGAAATCGCGTTAGCCGCACCGACAACCGTGTTGGTATCTGCCGGATTCTCTGCGTTATACAGCGCGCCGGTCAGCGTATCAACACTGTCCATCATTTCGCCTGCCTGCGAGGAGAGGTCTTTGAATTCACCCATCAAACTCTTGAGCTCATCGGTGTTAATGTCCGGGATTGCCGCTGCAACCTGCTGCACAGCACTCTGCTTTGCCGCTGCAAGTTTCTCGGAAGACGTTACTTCTTCTGTAACAATCGGGGCAACCTGTTCAGCAACCTTCGGGCCGACGGCCGATGCGATGGCGTTGGGATCGATGTCGGAAGCAATCTTCTCGACCATGCCAGAAACCTGCGCGGTTCCGTTACTGATGACTTCGGCGCTCGGGGTAGAGGTAGAAGGCTGCTCTGCCGGTGCAAGAGCATTTAAAATAGCATTTTTCTGCGCGTCTGTAAAGTCAAGGCCGCCATTGTCTAAAACCGCCTTCACCGCATCCACATAAGCTTGTGAAGTCTGATAACCTGCGGAATAACCGCCCTGATAAAGCTGTGTCGTAAGGGCTGCAGCTGCATTTGTGACATCTTCAGAGGAAGAAGCCGCCTGCACGTTGCTCTTGATCTCTTCCGCCGTCTTCTGGGAAGCCGCTTTCGCTGCATTGCTTGCAGCAGCTTCGGAAGCCGCTTTCGCTGCGCCGCTCGCCGCGCCATCGAAAACCTGTTCAGCGCCTGCGCCGAGCTGTGCTTTGAGTGCTGTCATATCCGGGATTTCAACGGTCTCCAGCTTGCCGGAAAGCTCGGTCATTTTGTCTTCAAGCGCGGTCTTCTTTTCGGAAGCCTCTACAAGGCCCGGGACAAGCTGCTGATTCATGACGCCCGCAAGCTGTGCGGTACTGTTCTGCAGCTGAATAGCGCCGAGGGAAAGCTCGCCGGTCTTCGTTGCCAAGAGTTGTGCGTTTTCAAGCAGGTTTTCCGTGCCGTTTGCAAGGGTCTGTGTGCCGTTCAAAGCGCTGTCCACGCCGGCATCGAACTGACTGTAACTCGAAGCAAACGTGTCAAGGCTTTCGACAAGTGTGCCCACAGCGTCATCCAGTGCGCCGGAACCATCCTTCAGCTGATCGATTGCATCGGTCAACTCATTCATCGTGTCGCCAAGCTCGTCGGAAGCCTCATCGAGGTCGAGGTCGGAAAGGTTCGGAGCCGCGGCGAAGAGAAACGTCGGGACGGTGCAGTCCGTAACATCCGCTTCGAGGGTAAGGGTATCGAGCATCAGGTCGTCGAGCTTATCAAAGCTGTCGGGGAGCAGGTCGCTGACGGCTTCCTTCATGCCCGGCATCGCAAGGTAGCAGGCAACCTGTGTTTTGGAATCAGACTCCACAAGACCGTGCTCTGTCGTGATGTTCTTGAAGTTTTCGCTCGGCAGCACAGCCGCCGCAACGGTAAAGAACGGGGTATAGACGGTGCGCTTTTTACCGTTTACGGTCACTTCTTCGCCGGTGTTGTTCGTCAGCTTAACGGTTGCGACAAGGTGGCCGCTCTGACCCTTGAGTTCATCGGCCGTAACCGCCTTGCCGTCCAGCGTATATTCGATGGAAACGCCGACCGGCGCCTGTGCGCTGTTCTTGCCCTGATAATAAATATCGGTTTCGTCCGTCGTCCACTTGAGCGTATTGCCGGACTGTTCCGGCATCACGTCGCTCTTGAGGTTCTGGATATCGGAAAGGTCGCTTTCGTCGGTAACGGCATCAAAACCGTCATCGCTGTGCAGCCAATCGCTGGTGATCTGCTCCTGCACGGAACCGTCTGCGTTCAGGATGAGATAAGAGGTTTCTTTTTTCTCAACGGCAGCATCCGCCGCGAAGGCCGGGGCAGCGCAGCCGAGGAGGAGAAGTGCGGAAATCGTAGCCGCAACGGATTTTGTAAGATACTTACTCATATTGATCGAGATCCTTTCTCTGAATCGATTATGCCTTTTTCTCGGTGATTTCGGGCTTTTTCAGCCAATGGAACGTGGTCTTTCTGAGGATTGGCTCCGTAATGACGAGCAGTGCCGGCAACACAAGCAGGATAACTGCCATACTGATGAGTGCGCCGCGGCTGATGAGCTTGCACAACACGCCGATGAGCTCCATACGGGAGACGAGGGACACGCTGAACGTTGCCGCGAAGAAGGTGAGACCGCTTGTTAAAATACTCTGACTGCACTGTTCAACGGCAATTTGAGCCGCTTCCTTTACAGTGTGACCCGCGTTACGTTCTTCACGGAAACGCGTAGTCATGAGGATCGCATAGTCGACCGTTGCACCGAGCTGAATGGTGCCGATAACGATGCTTGCGATAAACGGCAGCGTCGTGCCGGTGAAGTACGGAATGCCGAGGTTGATCATGATGGCGCTTTCAATCGCCGCAACGAGCAGCACCGGAACAGAAACGGAGCGGAACACGATGGCGATAATGACGAACACGACGATGATACTTGTGATGTTGACGTTATTGAAGTCGACATCCGCAACCTCGATCAAATCTTTCGTCATCGCACCTTCGCCGGTGATGACGCCGTTCGGGTCGTACTTTTTCACAATATCGATCATTTCGGAGAGCTGGTTATTTTGCTCATCACTGCCGCTCTTATAGGAGGAGTTTGCAAGGATCATCTTGTGGCCGCCGGCCTCGAAGATGTCGCGCACGTCGTCAGGAATAAACATTTCCGGGATCGCGCCGCCGACGAACTTTTCATAGCTCAAAACCTGGTGAATGCCGTCCACGCCGCTTAACTCATCGGAAAGATCGGAGAGATTTTTTTCGGAAAGGGTATCGTCCACAATGATGAAGTGGGACGTTGTCATATCGAAGTCTTCCTTCAAGCGGTTCGTACCTGCAATGCCGGGAAGGTCCTGCGGAAGCGCATCAAAGATCGTGTAGTAAACGGAAGTCTTTGACTGTGCAATGAAGAACGGAATGAAGATTATGATAAACGCAATCAAAATCGGCACACGGTGCTTCACGACGAAGTTCGAGGTACGCTTGAGTTTCGGGATGAACGTGCGGTGCGTGTGCTTTTCAATGGCACGACGGAACGTCATGATAAGGGACGGTAAAACCGTGATGGTGCAGATAACGCCGAGCAGAACACCCTTTGCCATGACGACGCCGATGTCTTCGCCGAGCGTAAGCTGCATGGTGCACATGGCAAGGAAGCCCGCAATCGTTGTAAGGGAGCTGCCGGTAATGGAGGAAAACGTCTTTTTAATAGCCGCCACCATGGCGTCCTCATCGGATGCCGCCGTCAGCTTTTCTTCTTCGTAACGGTGCAGCAGGAAGATGGAGAAGTCCATCGTAACACCGAGCTGCAGGACCGTTGCCAATGCTTCTGTAATGTAGCTGATTTGGCCGAGGAAAATGTTCGTGCCGAAGTTATAGACGATTGGGAACAGCATGCCGAGCATGAAGATAAGCGGCACAATCGTTTCTTTCAGGCTGAGGAACAGAATCAGCAACGAAGCGCCCACAGCGCAAAGGATATACAAGGGCATTTCTTTATTGATGAGGCTCTTGGTATCTTCCAAAATAGCCGACATACCACCGATGAAGCAATCTTTATTCAAGATGTTCTTGATTTGCTTCTGCGCGTTCATCGTTCTGGCATCTGCGCTCGGGGCATCGAACTGAACGATGAGCATCGTTGCGCCGGAATCGTTATAGAAGAACTTCTGAATATCGCTCGGAAGCATTTCCTTCGGCGTCGTCACATCGATAAAATCGCTCGTCCACATGACCTTCTGTACGCCTTCGACCCCTTCAAGATCGCTTTTCAGTTTTAAGGTATCAGGCGTAGACATGTTTTCAACCGTAATCATGGAAACCGATGCCATATTGAAGTCATCCTCCAAATACGTCTCGCCGATCATGGAATCCAGATCTTTCGGCAGGTAGGTCAAAATATCGTAGTTAATGTAGGTGCCGAGCGCACCGAACACCGAGGGGATCAAAAGCAGAACCGCTAAAACAAGAATCAGCTTTCTGCGCTTCACGATCCATCGTGCAAAGTGCTCCATTTAGCACCGCTCCTTTCATTCGGGAACCATCCCGTTTATTTCGTTATGTAGTTTAGTCCAAAAATGACCAATAGTCAATATTAAAAATGACGAACTGTGTGGGCAAAATAAATTGACTATTAGTCATTTTATTCAAATCTGTACAAAATGTTGTTTTTGGCTTGCTTTTTACGGTGTATCCGCCTTATACTATAAGACAAATAAAGTGATTACACAGGTAGATTTGAATGTTGGGAGGCCACAGCCATGCGCGGCGGTGTTGAACAGAAAAAAGAACAGAAAAAGGAGGGGCTGCTCGAGGCGGCCTATCAGCTTTTCCTTGAAAAGGGCGTTAACAAGACCTCGGTCGATGAGATCGTAAAGAAAGCGAACGTCGCAAAGGGTACATTTTATCTGTATTTTCACGATAAAACCCAGCTTCTGCAGCAGCTCACATACCGCATTTCCGCGCGTGTTTTGAGTGAGGCCTATGAATATGCGGAAGAGCATAAGACCGGCGTTTTTGTAGAAGACATCATCCTCATGGTCGATTACATCGTGGAATACTTTAAAAGAAGCCGTCTGACACTGCGGCTTTTAGAGCGCAATTTCTCCTGGCCGATGATTGAAAAGCAGCTTGATCTAAGAGAAGACCCGTTGTGGGACAAGCTTGTCACTGCCATTGAGAGCAGCTCGCTCGCCGTGGGCTGCACAGAAGATGTCTTATATAAGCGCGTGTTTTTGGTGGTTGAGCTCATCGGTTCCACTTGCTTTGCCACGATGATTGAAAATAAGCCGGATACAATAGACAATATGAAACCCGTACTTTACGACATGGTGCGTAAGATGCTTGCGTAATGTAAAGCGCATCGACTTTGTAAAGTTGAGTTGCTTTATAAAGTCATATCGACTTACACATAAGTTTCCCGGGACTGATTTAAAGATCGCCCCGGGAATTTTCTATGTTCGATTGAACTTTTTCGCAAGATATAGTAAAATAGAAACAAAAAAACGAGAAGACACAGAACCAACAGAACGGAGATCATTTGAACATATGGATAAATCGGAAATCCTTGCACTGCGCCGCGCGGTGCTGGAAAAAGACTTTGCACGCATGAATGGCCGCCAAAAACAAGCCGTGTTCACCGTAAACGGCCCGCTGCTCATTTTGGCAGGCGCAGGCAGCGGAAAAACAACAGTGCTCATCAACCGCATCGCGAATATCCTGCGCTACGGCGACGCGTACAACAGCACCTATCTGCGCGACGATCTCGATGAAAATGATATTGCCGCGTGCAAAGCTTATATTGAAAACGGCACGCCGCTCACAACGGAATCGCAGGAGCATTTGAGCGTTTCTGCCTGCGCGCCGTGGCGCATCATGGCTATTACCTTTACAAATAAGGCTGCAGGCGAGCTGAAAGACCGCCTGTGTGCCATGCTGGGCGAGACCGCCAACGACATTTGGGCATCGACGTTCCACTCCACCTGCGCGCGTATTTTGCGCCGTGACGGCGAGCGCATTGGGTATTCCTCACACTTTACGGTGTACGATACCGACGACCAGCGCCGCTTGATGAAAAACATCTTAAAAGAGCTCGATATTTCGGAAAAAAACATCACGCCAAAATCGATTTTGAACGAGATTTCCCGGGCAAAGGATTCTTTAATCTCGCCTGCTGAGTACGCCCTCACGGTCGGCGACGATTTCAGATTAAAGATTATCTCCCGCGCGTATACAACGTACCAAAAGCGTTTGGAAGACGCCGATGCTATGGACTTTGACGACCTCATCAACAAAGTAGTGGAGCTCTTCAAAAAGTGCCCGGACGTTCTGGAATACTACCAGAACCGTTTCCGCTACCTAATGGTTGACGAGTATCAGGACACAAACCATGCGCAGTACACATTTGTGCGCATGCTGGCCGAAAAAAGCGGTAACCTCTGCGTGGTCGGCGACGACGACCAGAGCATCTACAAATTCCGCGGTGCGACGATCGAAAACATTCTGAGCTTTGAAAATACGTTTCAGAATGCGACGGTCATTCGTCTGGAGCAGAATTATCGCTCGACGCAGAACATTCTGGACGCCGCGAACGCCGTCATTGAGCATAACACCGAGAGAAAAGGCAAAACGCTGTGGACGCAAAATGGCACCGGCGCCATGATCCACCTGCACACGGCGGAAAATGAAACGGACGAAGCCGAGCGCATCACGAAGATCATCTTAGACGGCGTTGCCGCAGGGCGGAAATTCTCTGATTACGCTGTTTTGTACCGCATGAACTCACAGTCGCTGACATTTGAACGCAATTTTGCAAAGTCCGGCGTACCGCATAGAATTATAGGCGGCACGCGCTTCTACGAGCGCCGTGAGATCCGCGAGATGATCGCATATTTGAGCGTTATCAACAATCCGAGTGATGAAATGCGCCTGCGCCGCATCATCAACACGCCAAAGCGCAGCATTGGCGACCGCTCGGTCGAAGTCGCGGCGCAGATCGGTCAGCAGACGGGTGAGACACTGTTTGAGGTCGTCTCGCACGCGAAAGACTATCCCGCACTGTCCCGTGCCGCAAACAAAATGACGCTTTTCGCCGCACAGATGCAGGGACTCATCGAGCTCAACAATGACGAAGAAGTCACGCTCGGCGAGCTTTATGACGAGCTTGTGGAGCGCATCGATTACCTGAATTTTCTTAAGACCGATGACCCGGAATCCGCAGAAGACCGCGCCGCGAACGTGCAGGAGCTTGCTTCCAACCTGCGCCGTTTTGAGGAGGAAAACCCAGAAGGCACGCTTTCGGATTTTCTCGAAGAAGTTTCGCTCATCACGGACATCGATAATTACGATAATAACGCCGATTCCGTCGTGCTCATGACGGTGCACTCCGCAAAAGGTCTCGAATTCCCGGTGGTGTTCCTGCCGGGCATGGAGGAAAACATTTTCCCGGGCATGGCGAGCGTATATGTACCGTCCGAAGTGGAGGAGGAACGCCGTTTAGCGTATGTTGCCATCACGCGTGCAAAAGAGGAGCTGTACATTTTCCACGCGGAATCCCGCATGATCTTCGGCATGACGAACCGCAACCGCGTTTCACGCTTTGTGGAAGAGATCCCGGAGACGCTCGTCGAGCACACCCGCTCCCGCGATTACAGCGCGCGCCCAGTCTCTATGCCGAGCTTCGGCGGTGCGAAGCCGTTCGGGGAAGCACCGAAAACAAAATCCGTTGCGGAAGCCGGCGGATTCACGCCGAAGCCGCGCGTAAAGCCCGCGCCTGCCGGTACATACCGCGTAGGCGATACTGTCCTGCACAAGGCGTTCGGCACGGGTCTCATCGTTTCCGCCACGCCGATGGCGAACGATACGCTGCTCGAAGTCGCGTTTGACAAAGTCGGCACCAAAAAGCTGTTTGCAAACTTCGCAAGACTGACAAAAGTATAAAAAGAGTAAGCCGTGCACCTGTTTTCAAAGTGCACGGCTTATATTATTCAAATGCGGTTCTAATTTTGTCTGCCGCAGCCACAGCCGCAGTCGCTCGCTTTCGGCGGGAAAAATTCGTCGGTCGGGAAATCAATCTTGCGGAACAACTCGCAGGGATTGTCGCCGGAGGTGACGCATTCCTTATCCGGAATGCAGAAATCAAACGCGGGAATGAGCATCTGTACATTCCGCACAATCTGCACGATGGTAAACAGGCCGATTGTCACGTATACGGTGTTTTTCTGCTCTACCGTTTCAAACGCGCCGCCGTAACGGCTTGCAATGCAGTCCGGGATCACGCAGCAGGGCTCGCAGCCGCAGCGGCAGTGCTCGCAAAGCTTTGCGGAAAGCGCCACCGGCTGCGCGACCTGCACAGTCGCCTTGGGTAAGACCTTATTGCCCTGTAAATCGGCTTCGTCACGGCAGCTCTCGCTTGTAAACATCTTCACGTTGCCCTCACTGCCGTAGAGAATGACCTTCTTATTGAAAATTGAAATACCGCTTACGCGTTCGCAGCCCACTGTCGCGCCGCCGTACAGCTCCAAAGATACGTCAAAGAAAAACGTGAGATCAATGGAGTAATACCCGCGGTTAAAGGGAATCGGCTGCATATCAATGTACACAGAGATTACATCAACGTCCCGCACCCGCACATTAGCGGAAGCGTCCACAATGGGCTGCACCGAGGTGGGAAACAGCACACGTAAATCCTCTAAGCAGTCTTTATCAAAGCATTGCGCAAGCTATAAGTACAGGCAATGTAAAAAAACCTCGAGGGTAAACCCTTTTGGTTGAACGCCTTTTTGCTTGTTATATACGATCTTATCGATGATGGATTTCAGTAGTTGGTTCTTCGTATTGAAGTCGGCGGTGGGGTAGGCGTCGAACACGGCTTCAATGTTGGCACGCATTTTTTCGAGGTCGAGCTGTTGGGGCGGGACAAGGTTCTTACGTTCATCTTCCAGCGCCGATATGCGGCTGAGCAAGGCGCCGCGTCGCTCGTTGAACACCTCGATGGTGTACACGCCCTGTTCCACCAGATCGTACAGGCGGCCGAGCTGCTGATGTGCCGTACTGATTTCGGCATCTATGGACTTTGCCATGGCTGCGTAATCAATTTGGCTTTCCTGCTGCTTCTGCTCCGCGTTGGCGCAGAGCTTATCAAACTCCTTTTGGATTTCCCGCAGAACGGCTTGCTCGACGTATTCGAGCTTGCTGGACACGATGCACCCGGGCACTTGGCAGCCGAGCAAGGGCCCTCCGGCAGACTGGATTGCAATGCGCTGCAAAGGCCGCCCGCAGTTTCCACAAAGTACGAGACCGGCTAAGGGGTTTATGCGCTTGCCGGTGTTTGCAGGTGGGTGATAGTGCCCTGCAAGGATCCGCTGTACGGCTTCAAACTGTTCGTTGTCGATAATCGCCGGGTGCAGCCCGTCAACAACAGTCCACTTTTCAGGGGCGTTGTAGATCGTGAGGTGCTGCTCGTTTCCGCGCTGTCCGGGGCGCACGCACGTCTTTCGGTTCCAGACGATCTTCCCTCGGTACACGTCGTTTTTGAGTATCTTGAGCACCGTGGAGCGCGCGAAATGCTCGCCGCGGCGCGGCCTTGCACCGAGCCGGTCGATCGTCGTTGCGATGGTCGCCGTACCCATACCGCCTTGGTAGAGGTCGAAAATCATGTGGATAAACTTCGCTTCGGCTTCATTGATCTTCAGTGAGGGCGTTTTACCGATTTTTGTCTTGTCGTAGCCATACGGTGCGTTCGCGATATAGCCGCCGTTTTCGATCGTCGCGTTCAATCCGCGCCGCAGGCGCTTTTTGATCATCTTGTACTCCTGCCGCCCCATAAAGCTCTCAAATTCGGTGTAGGTCTCGTCCATATCGTTCGAGAGGTCGTAGGTGCGCGTGGGGGTGATGATCTTCGTGTCAGACCACTTGAACGCGTCTAAGATCATGCCCTGGTCCTGCATGGAACCGCGCCCGAGGCGCTGTATATCCACGCACAGAACGCCGGTGTATGTGCCCGCTTCGACGGCTTCGAGCAGACGCAGCATTTGCGGACGCGCGTAAAGGCTGTCGCCGGAGACGACTTCTTCAAAAACGTCTTCGTCCTGCACGGCAATGTCGTGCTGCTGCATGTATTTTTCGAGCATCTGGCGGTGGCGCTGCAAGGTCACCTCCAGCGGCTCGGACGTATCATCCGCACGGCTTTTGCGCAGATATATCGCGTATCTCATTGTTTATGTACCTCCTGTTTTTATCCCGCTCTATTTATATGCGGCTATTTTGGGCATAAAAATGCCCGGGCTATTGCTTTTGCCCGGGTCAGGTGGTACAATATTACTTGCTTGGAATATTATTGTTCCACCGGGGTGACCCGGGCGGCCTCGCTGGTGTTGGTAGCACCGGCGGGGCTTTTTTATTTTTGTGTTGTGGCGGGCTTCAATTCATCGGCACGCTGTCGATATAACACTCATCTGCGCAAAGGTCAACTTTATTGTTCCAGACCTTATTGCTGTCCACATTCGGGTCAATATCCCACGCAATGCTGTGGGTGTCGTCTACATAGACCCGGCTGAAATTTTTCATATCGGTGAACGGCTCAAAAACGGTACCTTTTTTGAGAAGCGGGCGCATATCGTAAAGCCGTTTTTCGCCGTTATCAAAGCTGATTGTCAGGGTGAAGTCACGGTTGGCAACGACACCGACGATCTTTTTCTTTCCGCCTGCAAAGTATTCTGCGGCTCTGCGGTCAAATCCTTTGGAAAGATAATATTCAACTGTGTTTGCCATGGTATAACCTCCTTATCTCAGCGGCTCGATGGAGAACAACTCCTGCTGATTTCTTGCAAGCTCCCAGTTCTCGCGGAGCTCCTCTTGATGGAAAGCTGCCCAGCCCAGAAGCATTTTCAGTTGCTTAGAAGGCATTGAGCCCTCTAACACTTCCAATTCTTCGATGGATACGAGAACCTCAGCGCCGCCGTAAAATGCGTGGAAATGCGGCGGCATGTGGTCGCTCCAATAAATACAGACCTTGATTCCTCTGAACATTGAAATTGTCGGCATAAAATCAACTCCTTCTCTATGATTATTATAACATGTTGGGTTTCCATTTTTCAACTTTTTACCCCACAGCGGGGCTTTTTCTTTTCTATCCACGCCCTCGGGAGAGGGCGACCGTCGGAGTTCTGTATGACTTCGGTCAGTGTGTTATTTCTATCCACACCTTCTGCATGAAAAGGTGACTTATTTTATGTTTGAGGTGGCTCGGTGTTATTCGTATCGGGTGCTTGTTTTTTATAACGGTGACCGATTACGATGCAAACAATGCCCAAAACGATGAAAAATGCGCCGCCAACAGCAATGGTAACGAGACCAAGCAGCAAAGCGATGATACCGACTATGTACAAAACCGTGCCGGTAGTCTTATAGGTTTTTGCAGAATACACAGGAACGACTTGAGGGCTTTGCGAGACCCTTGTCGGTTTTGGCGACGGTGACTTACTTGCAAGCGAAGTCTTGTGGGACTTCGATTTCGGGAGAACAGAGGGTACGCCCACGGTGGTTCTGTGATATATCGCGCTTTGGACCGATTTTGAGGGGCTTTTGATAAATCCAACGCCCTTTTTGCCGTAGAAAGGATTGACCGCTTTTTTCATTTTCCTTTTCAGCTTGCCGGTAGTGCGCGCTTTGAACCGTGCTTTGTAATTGGGCTTCCGAATGCCGAATTTCATGTTTGGCGCTTCCTTTCGTACTTATTCTTCTTCGTCCTCGTCATCGTCCGTAACATCATCGGTATAGATAACGTCGGAAGACTGGGACTGACGGTATTCTTCGGCGATCATGGTGCGGTTGAATTCGGCAGTGGGCTCAATCTCCTGCACCAATTTTTCGAGCTCATCGATGGAAGTATAGAAGAACTCTTTGCGGCGGTTGACTTTGTTCACGCGCTTGCTATTGAGCATCTCATGCAACTTTGCTTCGAGACCGACGGCATCGTTCGAGAAGATAAAGCTATGCACGTCAAATTTAAACGGTACGCTTGCGCTGCCCAACTCATCGATACGATCTTGCGGTTCAAGGCGGCGTGTCATGCCGATTTTAAACATGTTCTCACCAAACGAACCGAGGTTACTGATAATATACACATTGCCGGCGCGGCCGTTTGCGAGAGAAGCAATTCTTTCTTTCTGCACGGCGACATCGGAAAGCTGTGCCTGCAACTCCAAAATGCGCGCCTGTAATTTCTCTTTTTCAACATCGTTCGCGGTTTCAGCCTGCGCAAAGAGCTTTTCAATCTCGTTCTGATACTTCTTTTCTTCAGCTTCGACTTTCTTCTTTTCCACTTCGAGAGCCTTACGCTCCTCGGCTTCCTGCCGCATCTGTTCGCGCAAAGCAAGTTGCTCCTGGCGTGCCTGTTCTTTCTTGACGTAGTAGTTATACTCGATTTTTACAGCATTGCAAAAGAGGTATTCCAATTCACCGATAAACTTTGTGAGCGTTCCGGCAATGGATTGATTACCGTCTGACGCAATTTGCAAATACTTAGCCGTCATTGACCGCACGTTCTCGAGCGCTTTCTCCAGCTTTTCGTATTTCAAATCAGTCAGAATGTTCTGCAATTCAGCACGAAGCGCAATGGTCATCAGCTTATAAATAGCTTGGTTTGCCTTTGTGGTGTAGCGTTGTGCGTATCGCTGCATGATGCTTTCAATTTGACGGTCGTTCTCTCGGTAGGCTTTGCGCAGGGACTGCACGTCCATACTGTGCAGCTTGAGAATGACCGACGGGGCGAGCTCATCAGCTTCTTTTAAATTCACGTCCGGGATTTTGCAATTATACGGGGAAATGTCAAATGTCGTGAAGTTTTCAACACAGGACATTACGGCTTTGTAAAGTTCCTTGCTTTTGCGCAGGCGCTGATTTGCACTCTGGAGTTGTTTTTCCGTTTTGGAGAGAGAATTCGTGGTCTCGGCTAAATCCGCATTTGCTGTTTCATAGCGCTTTGCAAGATTATCCAGCTCGATTTCATGCTGACCGATCTGCTTTTGCACTTCTACGCATTTTTGCTGCACCTGTTCATAGGTTTCGCAGCCGAGATCATGCAGTTTCTTATCCAGAAAAGCATTTTTCTGTATCAAGAAATTATTCTGCAACTTTAATGCTTCGTTTTCCTGCCGGATTTTACCAGCGCGAAAAATATCAAGTAAACCCATAAAATATACCTCTCTTATTCATTTTTGATTAAAACCAATGCGTAAAACCGACGGCGAGCCCCTCAATAGCTACGTCTTCTAAGTCGGAGAGTGAATAGGTGAGCGGGGGATAGCTTGCGTTTGCAGGTTGGAGCACCATTGTATTGCCGTTGATATATACGCGCTTCAGGGTCGCTTCTCCGTTAATGCGTACGGCGGCAATCTGCCCATTTTCTACGGTAGGCTGCTTACGGATATACACGGCATCGCCGTTTTTAATGCCGGCATCAACCATGCTGTCACCCTCACACAGCAGCGCGAAATCTACTTGACGGTCAACGGGTACATCTACATAGCCTTCGAGATTTTCTTCGGCCGTGATCGGCGTACCGCAGGCAATGCGCCCAACGAGCGGAACTTTATATGTTTTCGGCAGCGGAATGAAGCCGGGCGGGATATTATCAAGGTCTGTGTCTGCTTTAGAGGGAACAAGGGAGATAATTTGGTCACCATCAAGCGCAGAAACTAAATCATTAACATCTATTCCCATGGCGGAAGAAACACCTTTAATAGTTTCTAAAGAAGGAACAGCGGGTTTCCCTGTTGATGGATTTACATTGCGCTCCAAAATAGATACATATGCTTTGCTTAGTCCTGAACGCTGTGCAAACTCATCCATACTTAACTTATGATCGGAGCGGTACTCTTTAATCAGATCTCCTAATGTCACTAAAATCACCTCGCTTTCTTGCTTTGTCAACTACACTATACACTACAAAAATGTAAAAGTCAAGAATTTTGTAAAACGTACTTGACAAAGTTTGTCTAGTGTGCTAGACTAAGGTCAAGGAGGTGATAGATTGGAAAATAAGGTAAAAGCAATTCGAGAATCCCAACATCTCACACAGCAAGAGTTAGCAAGACGATCTGGCATATCTCGAGCTACAATATCGGGTTTAGAATGTGGAACACTTGCTGTGACCACTACGGAAACCTTAATTAAAATAGCTGATGCCCTTGGCAAAAAAGTCAGCGAAATTTTTTTCGTTTGATTGTCTAGTGTACTAGACATAAAGAAAGAGGCGAAAAGAATGAGTAGTGCAATATTCTGGATTGTCTACATAGTGGTCTTAACTGTTGTCTCTTGGATAAGTGCCAAAATCAACGCGAAGAATATTCGCGAAATGGTGCAGATGCAATTTACGATTGAAAAGCTGAAATGGCAAGAGGAAGAGCTGCGTAGACAGCGCTTTGACAAAGACAAGGAGTAAAGAAATGAGCGAAACAATTTTAATTATTCGTACAGTGATTATTGGAATTGTCTTTATATTTGCAATTAGAAGCAATCTCAAAACTAGCCGAGGAATAACAGAGCTTCAGAAGATGATGGATGAATGGGATGAGAGGCAAGGAAAATGAACATTGTGTTTTCCCTTAACTCGTACATAACGTCAATGCTTTGCGGAGCATCAACCTTACTGATGGCACTGATGTTCAGCATCAAAGCAATTCATGAAGATTCAGTACTTGTCTCGATTCTCGGAACCTTGTGGGCGCTGTTCACCTATTTGGTAATCACGTTCGAGCCGGTATTTAAATCGCTGGGGTGGTTTTGAGTGGACACAGTTTTACGATGATGAATGAGCTGTGATTCAGAGGTGAGAGGAGGGGAGAGTGTGAACTTAGAAAAAAGAATTGCTGATCTTGAAGCAGAACTTCAAAATCAGCAAGGCAACCTAGAAAAACTTGCAGCTGTAATAGCAGAGTTTGTAAAGTGGACAAAAGCGAACATAGACTTGATTGACTCGGTATTAAATATACCGAGTGGAGAGGAGAAAGAAGGTAAACATTGAAAACTTGTCTATGGATACTTATCCTTGTTGCGATACTCTCAATCGTTTTGATTGGGAAAGGAAAAAGAGTGGCTATGGCTATTTACAGCGTCGGTGTGATTTGTCTATTTGTGCTTGCGTATCTCGCAATTCACGGCTCATTTGCCTAAGCGCATATACAGCATAATTCCAAGGAGGCTCGCCGTTGAAACACACGTTGCGTACGCCGAGTAAAGCTTCTTCGGTTTTTTCATCGCAGAGTATTAAAGCACGGTTAAGGAGCGAAATCAATTTTATTCGATCATATCCGTTCCCGTTGCTATCTACCAAGCGAGATAACTCGGATGCTAAAGCTAAATAAGCCTGCTGCTTTTCCGGGTATACCAGTTTCATTTTTTCGATTGATATATCCAATTTATGGCGGCGGTTTTCGAGCAAGCCAGTTACACAGCTTGTTATAACCGGTGCAATGATTGCAGCGATTGCAGCAATTAAAGCCACCAAAGTTGCACTGTCGAGTTCCATGATTACACCTACTTTCATTTTTTTATTATTGTAACGTCAACTCGACAAATTTGCAACCCGCCCCGCAGCCTTGCCCCATGCCGCCCGGAACTTACCTCCCATGATTCCATTTTGTTTGCGCCGAAGTGATTGCCATTGTGAACGGGCGGCAGGTGGGAGGGCTGCGGGATATGGACAAACCGACACCGCATAAAAAGAAAAGAGGTGATTTTCATGAAAGAAACGACCGCGAAGAAAGCCCCTAAAAAGCGCAAAGAGCGCGACCTCGGCACGCCGACGGTGATTGTACGATACTTAGACGAGACGCCGGAACAGGTGGCGCAGAACCGCAGATGCGTGGAAGCGGCGCTGGACATGATGTGGCGCAAAACTTATGGCCTGCATCTGACGAACTTTGACTGGGGCGAGAAGCCGGAAGGTTACGGCAGGACCCGCGTGACCCACCCGAAGATTTAGATTCTGGAAGGAAGTGTAAAGCATGATCTTAGTCAAGCTGCTCGGCTTTGCGATGCTGATCGGGACGGTCATGGGGTCCGTGCTCGGGCTCCAGATCGTTATCGACCGGCTCGTCGCCGCGCAGCGCAGGAAAAGAAAAGCCGCACGGTCGTGCGGGAATATCGTGAACATCAATGAGTACAGAAAAAGAAAGGAAAGAAACGCATGATCTTTAGAAAAAAGAAAGCCGCTTCAACTGCTGGCACAGATGAAACGGCAAAAGAGTTTAGAAATCACTCCGATTTCAGTATAGACAGAATCATCGAAAATGTCAAGACCTCACAGCTATACGGTTGTCTTATCGTTGACGTTGCAGGCGCAGACAAAACTGAACCGCATCTTTACTATCATACAAATGAAGAACTGCGGCTTTTATGGGCGGGCGCTGTGGAAGCTTGTTATCATGCTTTTGCAGATTCGGGAATGTCTTATAAAGACTTCAAAGACATATACGATCTCACAGTGAAGAGAGCAGCACGCGAAGGAATGGCAGATGTAATAAAGGAATTGCAAAAAATTCTGCCGGATGTACAGGAACTCGCAAGAAAACAGAGAGAAAAGCTGAGAAAGGGGAACAGAAATGAAACTGCTTAGTTTGAAACTGGAAAATTTTATGGGTGTGAAGGCGTTTGATTTCGCGCCCCTTGGGCATTCGGTGACGGTGCTCGGCGCGAATGACAGCGGCAAAAGCACGCTGGAAACTGCTTACTGGTGGCTGCTCACCGGCAAAAACGCCGAACAGAGCACGGATTTTGACGTTTATCCTTACGGGGCCCCGGAGGGCGTGGAAGCGTCCGTCATAGGAGAATTTGAAGATGATAACGGCGATACATTTACCTTGACCCGTACATATAAGCGCGAGTTTACCCGCCGTAAGGGCGACGTGGAATCGGTGTTCAAGGGCAACAAGACGTCGTATCTCATCAACGGCGTGCCGGAGACGCAAACAAAATTTAAGGCGTTTGTCGCGGAACATATCGCCCCGGAAGACAAACTGTTGGTGCTCGGAAAGCTCCATTATTTTGCCACAGACATGAGGTGGGACGCACGCCGCGCGGTGCTGCTGGACGTTTTTGCCCCGCATTTGAGCGACGCGGACATCATCAAAGCGCACGAAGAGCTTGCCCCGCTCGGCGGGTGGATCGGCGCAATGACGACCGTTGACGACATGGCGCGTCAGGCGAAAGCAAAACGCCGAGAATTAAATGCCGAGCTGAATGAGATCCCCGCACGCATCGACGAAGCCGAGCGCAGCAAACCTGATCTGCCGCCGGAGAGCGAACGACCCAGCACAGCGGCGCTTATGAAAGAAAAAATGAAGCTTGTCAGTGAGCTGGAAGGATTGAAATCTAACGCGGATGCAGCGGCAATCCGTACGAGGATTGCCGAGCAGAAAGCCAAAGCCGCCGAAGCGAAGGCAGCGTACATAAAGGACAGCACAGCCGGCAGCACAACGATCACCCGGCAGGCGGAAACACTCCGTGAACGTATTCGCCGCACGGAAGAAAAGCAGATGCAGCTTGAGAGGGATTACAAAGCGAACGTCTCGATGAAAGAAAGCCTTGAGCAGGAGCTCAACGAGCTCAGAAAACAGGCGGTCGACAATCATAATGAGCAGTTCCCGACAGACCGAACGATCTGCCCGACCTGCGGACAGCTTCTCCCGGAGGAACGCCTGGAGGAGATGAAAGCCGAATTCAACACACGCAAAGCCCGGCGCGGCGATGAGATCACGAAAAAAGGACTTGAGTTGAAAGCTTTATGCGAATCTACGGTGCAGCGTGTAAACGAGCTGGCGGCAGAGCTGAAAGACATAGAAGTACATTTGAGCTCCGATAACGAGATGCTACATAGCTTGACCGCGAGCATTGTCACGCCGCCTGCATGGGAGACCACGGTCGACGCGATGGCATATAACGCGGAACTCCGCGAGCTGGAAGCGAAATTGAAAGAAGCCGAACAGACGACGGATGAAAGATACTTTGCCGCACAGAAGCGCATGGACGAGCTGAATGCACAGCTCGCTTCCGGCGATACCCGCGCAGCTGTCGAAGCACAGATCAAAGCGCTCGACAAGCGCATCGAGGAGCTGAAAGCACACGAAATATACCTCGGGCGACAGCTTGCCGAAACGGATCAGCGCATTACCTTGGCGGAACGTTTTGTGCAGCTTCAGGCGGCGGACATTGAGGCCAAGATCAATGCAGGCTTTCAGCGTGTGCGGTGGGTCATGTTTGATAGGCAGGTCAACGGCGGTATCGCACCGTGCTGCCGGGCAACGGTGCAGAGCGACAAGGAAGACGTTTACACCGCATACGAGAGCAACACAAACACCGCGCGGAAGTACAACGCCGGGCTGGACATCATCGCGGCGCTCTCTAAGGCGATGAACTTGCATTTGCCCGTGTGGGTAGATAATGCCGAGAGTTGCACAAAATTAGAAAACATCGAAAATCAGACGATCCGCTTGCAGGTCGCAGCGGACTATAAAGAAATCAAAGTGGAGGCAGACAAATGAGCGAATATTTTAAAGATGCCGAAAAGATCACCGTGCCGGTAACCGGCGAACCCGTTTCGATCTGGAGCGGCGAGCTGAAGAATATCATTTACGCCATTGATGATAAAATCGTTCGCGCGTTGCGCACAGCGTTGGAAAATCACACTGGGTTTGAAGTCAACGCGAAGATCACATTCGCGCCGACGCAACACAACGGGCAGACCTTGTTTGCCGTAACCTACAAAACAAACCATAAATTTGACCCGATACAGGTCGAAGACAAAGCGGCTCTGAATGACTTTTTGCCGGTGGCGATCGATGAATACGGGCAGCTTGTCATCCCGGACGATGCAGAGTATCAGACAATGCTTGACGACTAAAAGGAGAAACAACAAATGAACAACAATCTTGCAAGAATCGACCAGTTTAAAGGCGTGCTGAACAGCCAGACCATTCGCGCCCAACTGAAAAACAGCTTGAAGGACAAAGCGGGACAGTTTATGAGCAGCATGATCGACCTGTATTCCGGCGAAACGGTGCTCCAGAACTGTGACCCGGAAAAGGTGGCGCTGGAATGTGTCAAAGCAGCCGCGCTTGACCTGCCGCTTGTGAAATCTCTTGGCTATGCGTATGTTGTGCCGTACAAAAATGTGCCGACCTTTACGATCGGATACAAGGGCCTCGTACAGCTTGCGCAGCGCACAGGGCAATATAAGATCATCAACGCCGATATGGTATACGAAGGCGAGCTTCGCGGCTTTGATAAACTCTCCGGCATCCCGGATGTTTCGGGCGAACGCATATCCGATACCGTGGTCGGTTATTTTGCGTATTTTAAGCTGCTCAACGGTCATGAGCATGTTTATTACATGTCCAAGCCGGACATGGAGGCATATGCGAGCCATTACTCACCGAGTTATAACTCCAATTCGAGCCCGTGGAAAAAAGAGTTTGACAAGATGGCGATGAAGACCGTTCTGCGCCAGCTCCTCAGCAAGTGGGGCCCGACCTCGACAGAAATGCAGAAGGTCGAAGCGCTCGACGATAAGGGCAAAACGCCGGTACAGGAGATGCAGGAAAAAGCAAATAAGACGATGATCGACATACAAGTCGACGAGAGCACCGGCGAAGTGATGAACCCAGAGGCGTTGCCGGTGCCCGAAGAATCCATACCGGAAGAGGCACCGTTCGTGCCCGGGTTTTAATTGATCTCGGTCAAATGCCTGGCATCCGGCAGCGCAGGAAACAGCTACGCCGTAGACGACGGAAAAAGTGCTCTGCTGCTTGAAGCCGGCATCAGAAAAAGAACGATACTCGCGGGATATATGGACTTGCTTATGCGTGTGCAGGGGTGCCTTATTACGCACGAGCACCAAGACCACGCCAAAGCGGCGCTTGGCTTGCCGATGGCGGGCATCGATGTTTATGCGTCTGGAGGGACGTTTTCCGCGCTGAACGCCGAGAAAGACCGCCGAAACTACCGCTTACACAGTATCAAAGCAGGCGAGCAGTTTACACTCGGCACATGGGCGGTATTGCCGTGGGAAGCGCAGCACGATGCTGCGGAGCCTCTGGGTTTCCTCCTGTACTCGAAAGAGACGAGAGACAAGCTGATCTTCGCGACAGATACTTACTTTATTCCGAATACATTTCGCGGTCTGACCTATATCATGGTCGAATGCAATTACGACCGAACATTGTTAGACCGCAATATCAGCGCTGGGTCTGTGCCGGAGTCTCTCCGGCCGCGCCTTGTGCGCAGTCACTTTTCACTTGATAATGTCCGAACATTTCTTACCGCCAACGATCTTTCAACCGTGCAGCGTATTTACCTATTGCATGTATCAAATCAAAACGGCGACAAGGACGCATTCAGGCGCGACATCGAAGCCCTGACCGGCATACCGGTCACCGTATTTTAGAGGAGGTGAGCCGAACGGCCGGAAGACGTCCTAAAAAGGGGCTCGACTGGTTCAAGAAAGATGTCAGCTATTATGAGGATTTTAAGGTCATGGACCTTATCAATGAGTACGGCCCTTTAGGCAGCACGATATTTGATTGCATCCTTTGCATGATCTATCGTGAAGGATATTACCTTGAGCTGCCGATTGATAAACTGTGCCTCGCAGTTGTCAGATCGATCGGCAGCAAATGGGTCAAAAAACACCAAGTGATGCAAGTTATCCAGTATTGTGCGGATATAGGCTTATTCGATAAAAGTCTCCTCGCGCGGTCTGTGGTGACCTCTGCGGGACTCCAGCGTCGCTACGCCGATGTGACCTCGAGGAACAAGGTGGATAAATCCTTATACTGGTTGATCGACGATGACGGTCAGCTCTTAAAAACTGTACCCCAAAATGTTATTTCTGATACAGAAAAGCGCATTTCTGCAACAGAAATCCCAATTTCTACCGCAGAAATGCAACAAGAGACAGAAGTAAGAAAGAAGAATAAGAGAGAGAGTCATAGAGCGGCTTGCGCCGCGGCTCCCTCTTTGGCTGAAGTTAAGGCGTATTGTGAGGAAAAAGGTTTTACCGTTGACCCGGAGCGATTTTGGAATTATTACGAGATGTTAGGCTGGGAAATCAACGGACAACCGGTGCGAAGCTGGAAAGCTCTACTCGGTAACTGGAGTTTATCCGAGCGGTGGAAGCCTCCGAAGCACGAACCGTCTTATGATCTTAGTGAGTACGAGAAATATGATATCTTCGCGGCAGCGAAGGCGAAAGGTGAAGTATGAAAATCAAATTTATAATACCGGGCGAACCGCAGGGAAAAGCCCGGCCACGTGTAGTGCGGATGAAATCCGGGCGCAGCATGAGCTACACGCCCGATAAAACCGTAGCGTATGAGGAGCTTGTGCGCCAGCGTTTTTTAGCTGAAGCACAGGGCAGGCGCTTCGCCGACGATGCACCGATCGATATAATCATCACGGCGTTTCTGGGCATTCCGAAGAACGCCAGCAAGCGAAAGCAAATGCTGATGACGAGCGGCGCACTTTTCCCGATGAAAAAGCCGGACCTGGACAACGTGATGAAGATCGTGTGCGATGCCTTGAACGGCATTGCGTATAAAGATGACGCGCAGATCGTGAATGCGAAGATCTGTAAGCGATGGTCATCGGAGATGCCGAGCGTATGGGTGACGATCTGCGGCACCGAAAGAGAGGGCGAAAACGATGAACGTAAAGAAGTATGATCCAGATCCGGTAAAGCGGACAAGCACAGCAGCAAACGTAAGACATCGCCGCACAGGCTGCCGTGGTTGCATCTACCGGCGTGACAATACGTGCTGCTATTGCTTTGACACGGGACACCCGCGTGGATGCCCGGTGGAGTATTGCACGAGAAAAATATACAGGAGGTGAGCCTGTGGCGCAAGTAAATCCATGTGTGCAAAATTGCCCGCAGCGCTCGGTGCTTTGCCATGCCGGGTGCGAGGCGTACAATGAGTACCACAAACAGCGTGAAGCGGAAATGAAACGTCGCGCTCAAAAGGCAGATGAAGCGGGCTTTTACCACGAAGCACGGCAGGCTGTGAAAAGAAAACATGAAAGGAAGATCAGATATGACAACAGATGAACTCATCGAGGCGCTTGAGCGCATGAAATCGGAGACCGACTCGCTGGCAGACTCCTCTTTTTGCCTCGGTTGCGGGCATGAGCATAACTGCGGCATGTATGGGTGCGCGGTTATTCGGGAGGCGATTGACCGCATAAGCATCGCCGAGTGGATACCGGAAACGCTTGAGTTACCGCCGGACGACCGGGAAATATTCGTGCTGACGCGCAACAAAAACGGATCGCGAAATGTGGACAAAGGCTATTGGTCACTTGATCAGCAGCGATTTGTGCATCGCGGCACGGCGGAGGTAACGCACTGGATGCCGATACCCGATTATCCGGCAGAGGAGTGAGGACAATGGATAAAATTATCTTGGTCGTGCTCGTAATCGCGGCGACGCTCACGGAGTGCATCGTGATGCGCAAGTCGCGGGAGTACGATGCAGCGGACAATATCGCCGGATTAGAGCGTTGTGTAAAAGCCATGGTGGTGCTTGGCTTAGTGGGCATCGCCGCGGCGGTGGCGTTTGTGGCGATATGATTTTTGAGGAGATGCGATGACAAAAGAACTTTTGGAGCAATACCCCGACATCTGCGCGGAAATCGAAGAGCTGAAGGCGAAGGACAACGCGGCGGTCAGCGACGTGGTGCAGGCGAGCGCGGACGAGTTCCCGTTCAACCTGCACAGCGTTACCGTGCAGGGCTTGCCGAACCCGAAACACGCAGAACGCATTCGGGAACTTGAAGTGCAAAAGGCGGAGGTCGAAGCGTTTGTGGGCAGGCTTGCCTACCGCCCTCAGAAGCTCGCCCGATGTGTCATGAAGCACGGGACGAGGTGGAACGTGGTCAGACGAGCGCTGAATGATTCAAAATCCGCAGATGCACTGCGAATGGAATTCAGCAGAATTTTTTCAAAAAAATTTTGAGTTTGTTCGTTTTGTTCGCTTTGTTCGTCTATAATGATAATTGAGGAAGTCTACAAGGAGCACCTGCGCTGTTGCGTGGGTGCTTTTCTTATGCCCGAAACCGAAAGGAGGGGTGCACGTGAAAAGAGAATACCAGGTATGCCCGAGGGGCTGCAAATGCGTTTGGGCGGAATGCTTAGACGACACATGCTTCTGTATGCTCTCTGTGTGCCCCTACACGGCGATTTCGGACGGTGCGAGGGTAGTTTCACCTGTTGAGAGCGAAAACGGCGTGGAGAGCTGTACAGACGATTTAACAAACAGGTGCGAAGATGAGTAATCCGCGATATGCGAACGGTACACTGCGCAGGAAACACCGTGCCAGGCTGAAAGCCATAGGCGCGCCATGCGGGATATGTAAAGGGCGGTTCGGCCCGATACATTACGATGAGCCGAGCGACGCGCAGCACCCGCTTTCGTTTGTAGTTGATGAAATTAAACCCGTAGCACGTTGGCGCGAATTTGGCTACGCTTCGGCGCGGTCTGCGGCGGAGGACTGGACAAACCTGCAAGCGGCGCATTATTTTTGCAATCAGCAGAAGGGCGCGAAAGTAGGAAATCCATTTGAAGAAAAGAAAGAGAAGAAGATATACCCAAAAATCAGTGACGGAAACTGGTAAGTTTGCCGAGGGTGGGGAGGGCACCCCCGCACCTGGACCGGCGACCCATCGCCGTCCAGCGCCGATTTACACACAGGGCATTTTTGAAAGGGGTGGCAGTGGCATGAAAATGAAAAGCATCACGGCAAAGGGCAGCCGGATAGAGCAGCTCAAGGAGCTTGCAAAAGTGCTCGCCACCGCGATCGATGCGTGCATAGACCCGAAGGCGCTTCCGGCTATGGCAAAGCAGTACCGGGAAACGATACGGGAGATCGAAGAAATAGAGGGGGTGAGCGCCGATGGCGACGAGATCAGCGAGATCCTCACGAACCGCGAAGCCGATGGGAAGCCAGGAGCCGTCCGGAAGAATCGCGCCTGAGTATGCGACGAGCGACGGCATGGACGCGGTGAAGCTGCTGCGTGTCGGTGGCACGGTGCTCGACCCATGGCAAAGCGACATCATGGATGACTGGCTGGGCCGCACACCGTCCGGAAAATGGGCAGCCCCCACAGCAGGCGGCAGCGTGCCCCGGCAGAACGGCAAATCGCTTTTGGTACAGGGGCGCGCGGAAGCCGGTATGCTGATGTTTAACGAGACGGTGATCTACACGGCGCATCTGCAAAAGACCGCGACGGAGACGTTTGAAGAAATGCGCGATTTTTTCGAGCACCCGAAGCTTAGGCGGTATGTCGCCGAGATCAAAACGGCGCTCGGGCGCGAACAGATCGTGCTGAAAAGCGGTGCGCGCATCAAGTTTCTGGCGCGAACCCGCAACGGCGGACGCGGACAGCACGGCGATTTGCTCATTTTCGACGAAGCGCAGGAGCTGGACGAGACTGCGCAAGGCTCATTTCTGCCGGCGATTTCCGCAAGCTTGAATCCGCAGACCGTTTACGTCGGCACGCCGCCGGGGCCTGATGCCGTGGGCACGGTGTTCCGCAATTTGCGTCAACGTGCATTGGACGGTGAGGCGAAACGTGCAGCATGGTTTGAGTTTTCCGTGCCGGAGATCGGCGACGTGACAGACCCGAAGCGATGGGCGGCAACAAATCCGGCGCTCGGGCGACGCATCCAGTTTTCCACCATTGAGGGCGAAGCGGAGCAGCTCGACCCGGACACGTTTGCAAGAGAACGCCTCGGGTGGTGGAGCCCGGTAGCGGCGGAAAATTTAGATTATGCCATTGACCGCAGAGCATGGGAAGCCTGCGCGAGCGTTGATGAAAAGCCCGAGGGCAAGACCGCCTACGGCGTGAAATTTGCGGCAGACGGTTCGGCGGTGTGTTTATGCGGCGCGGTGATTCCAAAGGAGGGACCGGCACGCGTGTCGCTCATCGAGATGCAGCCCTCGGGGCGCGGACTTGTTTGGCTGGTGGACTGGCTTTCCGCCCGGTACGACCGCGCGAGCTGCGTCGTCATCGATGGGCGCAACGGCGTGGACGTGCTGGTCGAGCGCATCAAGGGTGTTTGGCGGGCGAAAAACGCCGTCATACGCCCGGGTGTGAAAGACGTGCTCGCGGCGGTGGGACTGTTTACAAACGCCGTGAACGAAAACACGCTGACATGGTACAAGCCGCAGGAGGCGCTGAACGAAAGCGCCGTGACGGCGGTCAAGCGCCCAATCGGCGGAGGGTACGGCTTCGGCGGCGAGAACAGCTTACCCGTGGAAGCCTGCGCCCTGGCACTCTGGGGTGCGAAGACCAGTAAGCGTGACCCGACGCGGAAAATGAGAATTGGATAGAGGTGAGACGATGATAACTTTAAATATCGGCACGGTGCCGGGCTTGAGCGCAGACGAACAGCAGAAGCTCATCGAACTGCAAAACGTGTTTGCCTATCACCAGGACAAGAATGACACGAAAGACAAATATTACGAAGGACATATCGAGCTTAGCGACGTGAACCTCGGAATCGCTTTGCCGCAGGGTTTGAACAAGCTGAAGGTTGGCTGCAACTGGGGACAGAAAGCGGTGGACGTGCTCGCCGCGCGCAGTATGTTCGACGGATTTGTCGGCACGGCGGGCAGCTTGGACGGGCTCAGTAAGCTTGTGCGGGATAACGGGCTCATCGCGGAGTACGGCAAGGCGTGCCGCGACGAGCTGAAATACGGCTGCGTGTTCGCGACGCTTTCCGCCGATGCAGACATCGGCTGCAAGATACGGTTTCATTCACCGGCGACTGCGGCGGCACTTTGGAACGGAGAAAAGGGGCGCATCGACTGCGGGCTTGCCATTATCGACACGATACCGGACGAGGAATACAGCAACGAGTGGGTGCCGAAGCTCGTCAACATGTACACAGCCGATGCGGTACTGGTGCTGCACCGTGAGCGCGACGGCTGGCGCGTGCAGCGCATGATGCACCGCATGGGTCGCCCGCTGATGGAGCCGATGATCTGGAGTGCGACGAGCGGCAAGCCGTTCGGGCGCTCTCGACTGAAAAAGCCCATTCGTACTTTGATTGACGATTATATCCGCACAGTGGCAAACGCGACGATCGCGCTTGAGTTTGACACGACCCCGCAGAAGTACATTTTGGGCGTGACGGACGACCAGTATGACGCGATTGTATCGGATAAATTCAAGCAGTACGTGGGCAGCTTGCTGGCGGCCACCAGCAACCCGGAGACCGGTGAAAAACCGGTATTCGGGCAGCTGGCCCAGGGCAATTTAAGCCCGCATACCGAGAAAATGCGGATGACCGCCACCCAGTTTGCGGCGGCCACAGGCCTGACCGTGACCGATGTGGGCGTTGTGAATGACGCCAACCCCACCAGCAGTGACGCAATTTTAGCCCAGAGCCAGACGCTCGTTTTGCTCGCCCAGCAGCTCAACACCGGCAACGGCGACGCGCTGCGGACGATCGCGTGCATGGCGCAGGCCATTGCGCAGAACAAGACGCTTGACGAGCTGACGGAAGAAGAAAGCGGCATCATGGCGCACTTTAAGAACCCGGCGATGCCGAGCGTGGCGGTGACAGCGGATGCGGCAATCAAGATCGCATCGGCACGGCAGGAATTTGCGAGCACCGACACGTTTTTGGAGATGATCGGCTTTGACCAGGCCGACATCCGGCGTATCAAGTCACAGGAACAGCGCGTGCGCGGACAGCAGCTTTTGATGGAGTTGAACGATGAAGCAGATACCGTCGAAAGCATGGCTTAGTTACATAGGCAAGCTGCGTCGGTTAAACACCACGGTTGCAAACTGTATGCAGGCGTATGTAGATCAGTACGGCGTTTCTGACATCCAGAAGCTCATAGATGTTGCGTATGGGCTTGTGACGAAGTACGGCGAAGGCAGCGCAGCGCTTGCGAGCGAAATGTACGACGCGCTCGCGGAGCTTCAGGGTGCGCATGTGCCTGCGGCAGAGCCAGCGGAAACTGCCGAGTATGGTGAAGTGGCGCGCATGGTCAATGCGACAAAAAACAGCACGCCGCAGCTCAAAAGCGGGGTGAGCCGCCTTGTAAAGCGTACCGGAGCCGACACGATGCTGAAAAACGCTTTGCGCGACGGCGCCGAATTTGCATGGGTGCCGAGTGGCGACACCTGCGCGTTCTGCATGACGCTGGCCTCCCGTGGGTGGCAGCAGGCGAGTAAGAAAGCCATAAAAAACGGGCACGCAGAGCATATCCATGCGAATTGCGACTGTACATACGCTATTCGGTTTGACCCGGAGGTGAACGTGGAGGGCTACGACCCCGACGCATACCTCAAGGCTTACCGCGACGCCGGCAGCGACGTGAACGAGCTGAGGCGCATCCACTACGCCGAAAACCGCGAGCGCATCAATGCCCAGAAAAGGGCGGCGTATGCGGAGCAGCGTCGTCGAAAGACAGGTGAGCAGGGTCAAGAGATCATTGACAAGCCGACTTACAACAAACTGACAAAGGACTTCTTGAAGCACGGCGGTCTTATTATTCGAGGTGAAGAAGCGGTAAAGCATCTTGAAAAACAGGGGGCATATGCTTCCTACTTTATGGGTGGCAATTTTGCTTTTATTCGTGATGATGCAACCGTATCGGATGTGCTGGAAGAAATGTATCATGCTTTGCAGGATCGTAAAAATATGTTTGCGGAGTATTCTCAAGAGGAAATGTTAATTCGCAGAGAAATCGATGCGCAAAAGTACTTGATTTCCGTTGCTGAAAGATATAAAATACCGATAGAGGAAACAAATGTTACCAAGCAAAACCTTGCAAATTATGAAGAACGATTGAAAGAACGTCTTAACGGTAAGGAGGGTCAAAAAGAATGAAAAAAGAATACAAAATCATTGATGACTTTCAAGCCGGTCCTACGGACATTCGCGTACTTGTTCTTGACAGGGATTATGAATTCCTACCTGTAGCAGAAAGAGGAATTGCAATTATCGACGGCGTGGAATATCCGTTTCAGTTGAATTCCATTCCATGTTGGGCGACGATCAGAAGCCATGACAGTTTTACAGGAAAAACCGTAGAGTTTTGCTGAACGTAAAAATTAAACACAGTTGATAAAGCAGCTTAGCGCTTATGCGCCGGGCTGCTTTTGCTTTGCAAAAATATTTTTTGAAAACCTATCAACTTTTGTCCGACTGTCCAACAATAGTATATATTTATGTCAGACAAAAGTGAGGTGATAACATGAGCCCAAGGACAGGGCGACCAACAGATAATCCTAAGCCGTACAAGATTACGGTTCGTATTGATGAAAAAGGAAAGCAAATCCTTGATAAGTTTTGCGAACAAAAGAACGTAAATCAAAACGAAGCTATTTGGCGAGGGATTTTACGCTTGGAAGAAGAAATTAAAAAATAAAAAAACAGAACACCGAAACATGGCTGACAACCAATACGTTTCGATGTTCTGCACACGACAGAGCAAGCTCTATCTGAAATCTATTCTACATCAGATAGGGACTTCTTGATGGAGGTTTTTATTTATGATCGCACATGAATTCTTTGAGCTGGACGACATCATTGAAGAACTGCGGATGGTGACCGATACGCTTTGCGCATTAGAGGTCGCAACCACGGAAAGCAGCTCTATCATCCCCGGAGAGGCGTGGACTTTGCCGTGCCTTATGTTGAAAAATCGTATAAAGGACTTGACGGAGAAGTACAACACGGTCTTCATGAAGGTCAAGAAGCAGGAAGAAGGTGTGGCAGTATGAACGAGATTGGGAAAACGAAGCAGCGACAAACGCTCATCACGCCGAAAGGCCGCGAGACCTTCCGCCTGTTGATGATCGGATAAATTAAACATTGTTGAATCAGCACGCTGCCGATATTTTTCGGCGGTGTGCTTTTTTCATACCCAAAATTACGCGACGGCTGCGGAAAAGCCGGAAAGGAGAACCAAAATGGCAGAAACTGTGAACCAGGAAACGAACGGCACTGCGGCCGAAACGCAGGAAAACGAGCAGCGCACCTTTACGCAGGCGGAAATGAACGCGATTATTCAGGACCGGCTGACGAGGGAGCGCGGCAAATACGCAGACTACGAAGCGCTGAAAGCGAAAGCGGCGAAGTTTGACGAGGCGGAAGAAGCAGGGAAGACCGAGCTGCAAAAGGCGAATGAGAAGGCGGACGCTTTGCAGAAGCAGGTGGATGCTTTTACAAAGGCGGAGCAGCTGCGCACGGTGCGTCAGAAAGTCTCCGCTGCTACCGGCGTGCCGGCAGAGCTTTTGAGCGGCGACACGGAAGAAACCTGCACCGCGCAGGCGAACGCAATCTTAAAATTCGCGAAGCCGAGCGGCTATCCCGCCGTGAAAGACGGCGGCGAACCTGGCGCACGCGGCGGCACCGAAAGTGACGGCGTTGCAGTGGCGTTCGGCGCTTTAAACCCGTCTTTGAAAATCTAATTTTGTTTACGAAAGGAAAGAAATCTTATGGCACACACAAATCAGGAACGCTGGGCAACTCTGGTAGACGCGAAGCTTCGCAGCCAGCTTGTTACCCGTGATAATCTCATTTTCAACAACCGCTACGAGGGCGACCCGAAGGCGGGCAAAGTAAAAATCCCGGTGCGCGACACCGAGGTGGCGGTGAAGACCTACAACAAGTCGAAGGGCGTGGACGCTTCCGAAGGCTCGACAGCGTATATCGATCTTTCCATCGATCATGATGAGGCCGTGAACGAGCTCATCGACGGCTTTGATGCTGCGAGCGTGCCGGACGGCATCGTGGCGGAGCGTCTGGACAGCGCAGGCTATTCGCTGGCGCTCTCTATCGACAAGGCGTCTATCAACGCGCTCGAGGGTGCTTCCGGCGCAACGGTCAGCACCACGAAGACAGCTGCGACCGAGACCACCGCATACAAGCTCGCGCTCGAAGCAAAGCGCGTATTGAGCCGCAAAGGCGTACCCGCCGACGGTCGTTTTCTCATTGTGTCGCCGGAGTACCTCGAAGTCCTCATGCTGGACGAACATTATATCAAGCAGGGAGACCTCTCCCAGACGCTCGTGCAGCAGGGTGTGATCGGTCGCATCGCGGGCTTTAACGTGTTTGAGTCCAACAACATGGATTTCGAGAGCACGACGCGCGTCGCGAGCAAAAAGACAACCACGGAGTTTATCGCCGGTCACCCGAACTGGTGCCACCGCGTGATGGAGTGGCAGGTGCCCGTGCATTTACAGGACCTTAACGGCTCCGGAAAGTTCATCGGTGCCAGCGCGGTGCAGGGCCGTAAGGTTTACGGTCTGACGGTATCCAAGCCGCAGACGCTGTACATTAAGCGCACCGAAACCGCGGTGGGCTAAGATGCTGTACGCAACAGCTGAGGACGTCGCGGCGGGATTCCGAAGTTTAAACGATGATGAAAAAGACCGCTGCGTATCCCTTTTGGAGGAAGCGGCGGTCATCATCGACGCGTATAGCGCCGGGGCGGACGCGAACCGCAAAAAGCTCGTTTCCTGCCGCATGGTGAGGCGCATTCTGGGAGACGGCGGCGGGAGCGACGCGCCGCTTTATCCGCTCGGCTCCACGCAAGGCTCGGTGAGCGCCATGGGCTACTCCCAGAGCTGGACGATGGGCAGCGGCAGCGCAGGCGAGCTGTATCTCTCAAAGCTCGAAAAGAAGCTGCTCGGCGTCGGGGACCGCATCGGCGCCTGCAGCCCTTTGGAGGGACTATGCGATGATACGCGGGATTGACGTTACACTGTACCGAAAGCAGCAGACCGGCGAGGACGCGTTTGGCGCGCCGGTGTTTAATGAAGTGTCGGAGACGGTGCACAACGTGCTCGTCGGCGAACCGACAGCGGAAGACCTTGTGAACGAATTACAGCTTTACGGCAAGCGGCTCGCGTACACGCTGGCACTGCCGAAAGGCGACGCGCACGACTGGCACGACGTGACGGTCGAGTTTTTCGGGCAGCGGTTTCGCACGTACGGCGACGTGACGGAAGGTATCGAAGCAATGATCCCTTTGCAATGGAACAAAAAGGTGAAGGTGGAGCGGTATGGCTAAGGTGAAGATTGAACTGAACAGCAGCGGTATCCGGCAGCTTTTGAAATCCGAAGAAATGGGACAAATGCTGAAACAGCAAGCCGAACAGGTACGCGCCCGGTGTGGAAGCGGATACAGCACAGATTTGTACCAAGCAAGCAGCCGAGTTATAGCGGGCTTATTTGCGGAAACGGCAGAAGCCGCAAAGCAAAACAGTCGCGAAAATACGTTGCTTAAAGCCCTCGGGAGATAATCATGATTGAGATCATCATCAAAAACTATCTCGCGGAAAAGCTTTCGATGCCGGTGGTGCTGGAGGTTCCGGCAGACCCGCCGAAAAGCTTTATATTGCTCGAAAAAACGGGCAGCAGCCGTGAGGCGCATATTGACCGTGCGATGCTGGCAATCCAGTCCTACGCGCCGTCCATGTATGAAGCCGCAAGGCTCAATGAGCGCGTGAAAGCCGCCATGGACAGCGCCGCTGAGCTGGATGCCGTCAGCGCATCGCGGCTTAACAGCGATTACAATTTTACAGACACGACGACAAAACGATACCGCTACCAGGCGGTGTACGATCTCGTTTATTACGACGAGTGAAAGGAGCATGAATAATGAGCACAGCAACCAATGTAAGCACTGGCAAGCCGAAAGTAGGCGGCGCGATCTACCGCGCACCGCTTGGCACGGCGCTGCCGACCGACGCCAAAACCGCGCTCACCGAAGCGTATAAAAATCTCGGCTACGCATCCGACGCAGGCGTGGTGAACTCCAACTCTCCGCAAAGCGGCAACATCAAAGCGTGGGGCGGCGACAACGTGTTGACCTACCAGAACGAGAAGACCGACACGTTCGCGTTTACGCTTATCGAAGCGCTGAACAGCGACGTGCTGAAAGCGGTGTATCTCGATGATAACGTCACCGGCGACCTTGAAAAAGGCTTGACCGTCAAAGCAAACGGCAAGGAACTCGCCGCTGGCGTGTGGGTTATCGACATGATTATGCGCGGCGGCATTTTGAAGCGCGTCGTCATTCCGAACGGCACAATCACCGAGGTGGGCGACGTGACGTATGCGGACGAAAGCGCCGTAGGATACGAGGTCACCGTGACCGCCGTGCCGGACAGCGCAGGCAACACGCATTACGAGTATATGAGCAAGCCGGCAGCGGCGTAAGGAGGTAGATCATGATTAAAGGCAAGACAAGCGGCGGCTTCGAGTTCGAAATTGATGGCAGCGTGCTGGAGGATATGGAATTTGTGGACGCGCTGGCGGAGACCGTGAACGACAATCCGCTGGCGTTTTCCAACGTCTGCGCGATACTGTTCGGCAAGGAGCAGAGAAAGCGCCTTTATGACTTCCTGCGCGGCGATGACGGCCGAGTGCATATCACAGCCGTTTCGGACTGTATCCGCGAGGTCATGGACGCGATCGGAGACGCGGGAAAAAACTGATCGTCCTTGCCCGCATGATCGCGAAGGACAAGAACGCCCTGATCTGCGACATGGCGGAGACCTACAAGGTGTTTGACCTGCGGGCGCTGCCGGTGCCCATGCTGGCGACGCTCGCGGCGGGCTTACGGGACGATTCGCGCATTAAAATAAAGTTATCGGGAGCGCGTGCAGCGACGGACACCTTGCTTTTGGCGTCCATAGCTGACGCGCTTAATTTTTTAGCATGGGCAAAGACGAAGGCGGCGCAGACCGGCAAAAACCGCCCCAAATCGTTTTTGAACGCGTTTACAGAAGTGCCGCAAACGCACGACGAAGTGACGGGCTACCGCACGCCGGAAGACTTTAAAGCCGCATGGCAGCGGTTAGGGGGTAAAGCAAATGGCAACTGAAATTGCAAAGGCGTATGTGCAGATCGTACCCTCAATGCAGGGTATACAAGCGCAGCTCTCAAAGAGTTTAGCCCCGGCAGTCGAGATGAGCGGCAAAGAGTCGGGACAGAAGATGGGCAACGCGCTCGCGGGCGGATTAAAGTCTGCGGCAAGCTCTATCGGCAAGGCGTTTACAGCCGCAGCGAAAGCCGCAGCCGTGGGATTCGGTGCAGCTGCGGCGGCGGTGGCGGCGGTCGGCAAGTCGGCGCTGAATGCGTATGCGGATTATGAGCAGCTTGTCGGCGGTGTGGAGACGCTGTTCGGAAATGCGTCGGACAAAGTGCTGCAAAACGCAAACCGAGCGTTTCAGACGGCCGGTCTTTCCGCAAACGAGTACATGGAGACAGTGACGAGCTTTTCCGCGTCGCTTTTGCAAAGCGTGGGTAAGGACACAAAAAAAGCGGCGGAATATGCCGACCAAGCCCTTGTGGATATGTCCGATAACGCCAATAAAATGGGCAGCAATATGCAGGACATTCAAAACGCCTATCAGGGATTCGCCAAGCAGAACTATACGATGCTCGATAACCTCAAGCTGGGCTACGGCGGCACAAAAGAAGAAATGGAGCGCCTTATCGCCGATGCAAATAAGGTGAAGCAGGCGAACGGTGAAATGGCAGATTTGTCGATAGATAGCTTTGCGGACATCACCGAAGCGATCCACATTGTACAAACAGAAATGGGAATCACAGGCACGACGGCAAAAGAAGCCAGTACAACCATTCAGGGCTCTGTCGGCATGATGAAAGCATCGTGGAAAAACCTGCTCGTCGGCGTTGCGGACGATACACAGGACTTCGGCGGGCTGATGGATAACTTTGTCGACAGTGTGGGAATAGCCGCAAAGAACATTCTGCCGCGCGTAGAAACGATCTTAGGCGGTATCGGCAGTCTGGTCGAAGGCTTGGCTCCCGTGGTCGCACAGGCCGTCCCGCAGCTTGTGATGACGATTCTGCCCAGTATGGCGTCGGCTGCCGCATCGCTGCTGAAGGCGTTTGCAGGCAGTTTAATCGAGATGGCACCGGCATTGTTGCAGTCGGCGCTCAGCGGTATACAGACGATCCTTGTAAGCGGCCTGAATGTGCCGCAGGGGCTTGCGGATAACATCATGCACGTTTTTGATAATGCTGCCAAAGCGATAGAGACTGTTTTGGGTGCGGTCAAAGATGCAATCGGTACGATTGGCAGCGCTTTGAGCAACGCGGAAATAGACTGGGGCAGCATCTGGGACGGTATCGCAGACGCAGTATCGGTTGCCGGTGATATTATCGCCGGAGTGTGTACAGCAATCGGAGACGCTGTGGTTTATGTAGGCGGTATTGTCGGTACAGCTTTGCTGGCAGTCGGCGACCAACTCGGCTGGCTTGTTGAACAGGCGCAAACAGACGGCACGGCAATCAATGCTGCATGGACAGCGGTGCAGGATGCTTTCAGCGCGGTGGGCGATGTAATCGGCATGGCATTGGAGGGTTTATCCTCTCTATTCGGTTCATTCTTCGCGGATAATCAGTCGGGCACAAGTTTGTTTTCTGCCGTATGGGAGTATGCGGCAACATATCTTGCAACGATTGCGCAGACCATTGCCGGTGCGATACAGGGCATTGCGGACGCAATCAAATGGCTTGTGGACAAAGCGCAAACGGACGGCACGTTCCTCAATGCGATCTGGACGCAGGTGCAAACGGTGTTCGAGACGGTGACAAGCGTCATTTCGTCACTGTTCTCCGCGTTCACGGCAGCGCTCAATGGCGACTGGAGCGCATTCGGCGAAAATCTGCTCAATGCCGGACAAATATTCCTCGGCGGGCTCGCTAACCTTTGGAATAACGGATGGACAGCGATTGGTAACTTTGCAACGCAGATTTGGAATGCAATCAAATCCTCTGTTTCCAATATCATCAACGGCATAAAATCCACGATCGGCACGGTGGTGGACGCGATCAAATCCAAGGTGACGGCGGTGTTTTCGGCGGTAAAAACAGCAATCGAAAACCCGATAAAGGCAGCCAAAGAGACGGTAACGTCAATTTTTAACGCCATTAAAAAGGGTATCGAAACGCCAATCAATGCGGCGCGGGACGCGGTGCGCAACGCGATCGACAAGATCAGGGGCTTTTTCAATTTCTCGTGGAGTTTGCCAAGGCTAAAGCTGCCGCACATCTCCATTACGGGCAGCTTTAGCCTTGTGCCGCCGCGTGTGCCGCATTTTGGCATATCTTGGTATAAAAAAGCCATGAACACGCCGATGTTGCTGAATAATCCGACAATCTTCGGCGCGGCGGGCGGCTCTCTGCTTGGCGCGGGCGAAGCGGGCCCCGAGGTTGTCTCGGGCGCTGCAACGCTGATGGACATGATCCGCTCGGTTGTGGATGACGCGCAGCAAACGGACGGTATGCCCGTCACGGAGTTGCACGCTATTTTGACGATTCTGCGCGAAATTTTGCAGATGCTCACCGGCGGCTCTCCGCGCGACGAAAAGCTTGCAGCGATGCTGGCGGACGCGATCAGCCGGATACAGTTGCAGGTGAACGCGGTGTTCGACCCACGCGAAGCCGGTCGTGCACTTGCACCGGAAGTGGACAAGCGGCAGGGCGGCACGGCAGTTCTGCGTGAAAGGGGAGTGGTCTGATGGGCGTGCTCATCGGCGAAAACGATATGTATACGGACTTCGGTATGATCTTGACGGATCTTTCGCTCGAAATGCCGGAGGTCAAAACGAAATATCAGGAGCTGCCGCTCGAAAACGGCAGCATCGACCTGTCCGAGGTCGTCACGGGTCGCCCGGTGTATGGGCTGCGCACGCTCAAACTGACGTTCAAACGGCGCGGCGCTTCGGCATCGGAGTGGCTTTCGGTGTGCTCGCAGATTGCGTCTGCGGTGCATGGCAAACGCCTGCCGATTACGCTGCCCGACGACCCGGACCATTATTATTTGGGTCGTATCGCCTGTGCGCCGGGCGCGAAGGAATACGGTGCGGGCACGTTTGAAATCACAGCGGTGTGCGACCCGTACAAATACGCGCAGACCGAGAGCACAGCTTCGTGCGGCGCGGGCACGACGGCAGTTTTAAACAGCGGCGACGAGATCGTCTCGCCGACCTTCACGGCATCGGTGGAAGGCATGACGGTGGCGCTCAACGGCGGCGCAGCATACAGCATCGCGCAGGTGGGAAAGGCTGTAAAAATCCCCGAATTGTTGCTTTTGCCCGGTGCGAATAACGTCACTGTGACCGGCACGGGCAACGTCGTTTTGACTTGGCGCGAGGGGGTGCTGTGATTTGTTTAGGATTACAGCCCAAAACCGCAGCGGTATAACCTATACGTTATACGATCCCCGCAGCCCGGATTTAAAGCTCATCTCGCCGACGTGCAAAACGGACGTGAACAAAGCCGGACTGCTCACCTTTTCGGTGCCGCTGACGCACCCGCACACAGACAAAATCGCAAAACTCGATACGGTGGTAACGCTGTGGCAGGATGATGCAATTTTGTTCCGCGGGCGTGCGCTCAACGACGAGTGGGATTTGCGCAGCACGCGGAAAATCGAGGTCGAGGGTGAGCTCGCTTACCTAAACGACAGCGTGCAGCCGCTGACGGTGTACCATGACATGACGGTGGCGGCATACTTTGCGAAGCTTATCGAACTGCATAACGCACAGGTGGACGAAAGCCGACGCTTTACCGTGGGACAAGTCACCGTGACAAACAGCACCGACAACGTGTACCGGCAATCGGACTACGAAAGCACCATGGACGCGCTGCAAGATAAGCTCCTTGACCGTCTGGGCGGCTATCTCGTGATACGTTACGGCACGGACGGTACGCGGTATTTGGATTACCTAAAGGAGTACGGCAACGTAAACAGCCAGCGGATCACCGCAAGCACAAATCTGCTCGACATGCTGCACACCGTGCGCGGCGAAGACGTTGCGACGGCCATTATTCCGCTCGGTGCGCAGCTCGACGAGGACAAGGTGGGCACGGTAACGCCACGTCTTACAATCGCTGCGGCAAACGACGGAAAAGATTATATCTACGATGCGGACGCGGTGGCAAAATGGGGCTGGATTTATAAGGTTGTCGTGCATAATGACATCACGCTGGTCGAAAACCTCCTGCATGCAGGCTATGCCGATTTAGAGGCGGCAAAATATCTGCGAGGCAGTATTGAGGTAGATGCAGTAGATTTGCATCTTGTAGACAGTTCCGTTGAGCGCATTAAGCTCGGCGACATGATCCTGTTTTCGGGCCCGGGCAGCGCAACGCCCATATCGATGCTTGTCTCCGAGATCGATTTGCCGGTGGACGAGCCCGGGGATGCGACCTACACGCTCGGCACCTCATACCGCACGATGACAGAGCAGCAAGTCGACGCACGGAAAGACTTAGGGGAGCAGCTCGAGCTTGTGCGAGACGAGACCAACAAGCGCACAGACAAAGTGCGGCAGGAGCTCACCGATTACAAAGTCGACGCGCGGAAGGACATGGACAGCATCACGGCGAGCGTGACCGAGACCCGCACCGAGCTGACGACCACCACCGAAAACGTGTATGACGCGCTGGGGGAGCTGCGGGACACGGCGGTGACGACCGAACAGCTTGAAGAAGTCAAGCAGTCCGTTATCCAGCTCAACTCCGACAACCTCGAAATTCGGTTCAGCCAGGTGAAGAGTCTCATCGATCAGCTTGAGGGCGACGCGGCGAAGAAGCAACGTGTGTTCGAAGAGTACATTCGGTTCGAGGGCGCGAGGATGGAGCTCGGGCGGTCGGACAGCGTTATCACGGCGGTGCTCGCGAACGACAAGCTTTCGTTCTTCGAGAACGGGCAAGAGGTGGCGTATATCTCAAACCTCACGCTATATGTGACGGAAATCCACGTGCTCTCGCGCTTTGTCATGGGCGATGCGGACAACGGCCCGTTCGCGCATACTTTCGGCGAGGGCGGCACTTATGATTTTGCTTATGAAGGAGAGGTGTAAATGGCGGTAAATACGTATAAAGCGCAGCTCAACTACTACGACCATACCTATGGGTGGGGCAATGTGGGCACATGCGCGCAGGGCGACGGCCGCACGTGGGGCGCGGGTTCGGCACGCACGGGCGTCATGTACTTTCCGGGCCTCTCGAACCTAAAAGGTAAAATCATCAACAGCGTCAAGATTACGGTCACGAACCGCGCGGGCGGCCAGAACGCGCAGAAGACCGCGCATTTCTTCCGTTCGGCATCGCAAGGCGGCATCAACACGTCGCTTGGCGCGGGGCACAAGACCGGCAACCAGATTGGCACGCTTTCGGGTTGGTTCCACGCATATGCCGCGGCGAGTTTAAGCTTCACACCGACGTTCTTCAGCTCGTACATAGCGGCGGGCGAGGACACATTCTGTATTTATTCAGCGACGGCTTCGGAGTATCTCGTCTGGGGCGTGGTCACGCTGGAAGTCGCGTGGCAGGAGCCTGCGACACAGCCGACGCTCAGCGAAGCAACTGTGGAGATGGGCAAGAGCGTGACAATCAACACACCTGCGGTAAACAGCGCCTACAGGCATACGCTGCGCTATGCGTTCGGCAAAGCGACGGGCACGATCGCGGAGAACGTTGCGAGCAGCAAGAGCTGGACGCCGCCGGTATCACTCGCGAGCCGGATACCCGACGCAGCTTCGGGTATTGGCACTATTTACTGTGATACGTACAGCGGCAGCACATTGCTCGGTACGAAGTCGGTCAGCATCACGCTCACGATACCAAGCAGCGTTGTGCCTTCGGCCGGAAAGCTTACCGCAGCCGTCACGGAGGACACCAGCGGCACGGGGCAGTTCGTGCGCGGCATGGGCAAAGCCGCCGTGAGCCTATCCGGCGCAGCGGGCGTATACGGCAGTACCATCAAGTCGTATTCCGTTTCGGGTGGCGGCTGGTCGTCAAACGAATCCACGCTCACAACTGGCATTTTGCAGGCGGCAGGCGAGATCACGTTCACCGCAGTCGTCACGGATTCGCGCGGACGCACGGCGCAGACCACATGCCAGATTGAGGTCATCGCCTACGATAAGCCGGGTATATCATCGCTTTCCGTTTACCGATGTGATTCGACCGGCGCGAAGAAAAACGCCGGTACATACGCCGCGATCGAGATCAAAGCGTCGTACAGCGCAATTACGGGCAATACCGTAACGCTTAAAGCGGCGTATAAGCTCACATCGGACGCGAGCTACGGCAACGATACGGTCCTCACGAACAGCGGCAAGACGGTCATCGGCGGTGCCCTTTCCGCGTCGCACACCTACGACGTGCGCATCACCGTCGCGGATAAGTTCAACACCGCGACCGTTACCGCCAGCCTGCGTACCAAAAACGTAATTTGGAGCGTGCTGCCGAAAGGTCTGGGGTTTGCAATCGGTAAAGTGGCCGAGCTCGCAAACTGGCTGGACGTGGCGTGGGATACGCGGATTCGGGGCAATCTGCACGTAAATGGAGGGGTGGCAAATGGCGGAGCGACAAATCAGTCTACAAATGATTTGCTACTGATCGACACCGGAGACCCGTATGGTGAATGGAATTATGACTGCTCATTCGGCACAGATGATGCGTCAACGCTAAAAAATAGCCCTGTGACCTCAGGTCCATTTTATGCCTATCGCAGAACGTATCAAGTTTATAATACTGTAAACAACTTCTACAACACGGTTGTTGAATTGCATGAGTCTTATCCGCAAAGAGGAAGAATATGGAAACGGGAATATGCTCCGAACATAGGATGGTCCGGCCACTGGTCTTATTCTTTCACAAATAATGATGTCGTGCCCATTGCTAATGGCGGCACTGGTGCGACAAATAGAGGCGATGCATTATACAATTTTATTGTAGGCGGGGTATACTCTGGAAATTTAAACGATTTAGCGATAATAGGTTCGTACTGGATAAATCTTTCTAGCTGTCAAAATGGTCCCTCAAGTTCTGGATACGGCACAATGGAAGTTACCAGATCTACGACTAACAACTATTTGCAGCGATTTACATTTTATATGGGAATGACTTATTATCGCACATTCACCAATGGACGATGGTATGATTGGAGAGCATTGCCGAACGCGCATACAGCAGAAACATTGTGGGAAGGCAGTTTAAAAAACGGCACTGCAACTATTGCAAACGGCGCGAAATACGCATATTTGATCGTTGGCGGCTGGGCTGGAAGCAATGAAGACGCGGTAACGCAAATAATTCCAGTTGGATGGGGCACGCACATGAGGCTTACAAGCGCAGATAAATGGCTTGCCTATCAATGCGATTCATCCGGCTCCAACGCATCATTGACGATTTTGAGTAATCCTTCCGGAGGCTCTATTGCGTGGGTTTGGGGCGTATGCCGATACAAGGAGTGAGCAAATGCAGATAACATTAAACGATCAGGGCTATATCGAGAGTTATGCGCTCATCGGCGGGCTTGTAGACGGCGTCGAGATAGAGGCGCCCGATGATCTGCTGGAGGACTTTAAGCAGCACCCGGAGGCGTACAAACTTGAAGACGGTGTGCTCGTGCTCGATGCAGATAAGCTCAAGGCCGATGCGGATGCGGCGGAGCTAACCATTATTCGGTGCCGCCGCGAAACCGAGTGCTTTGCGTACATCAATCGCGGAGAGCTGTGGTATAGCCTACTCACAGACGAGCAAAAAGCCGAGCTTGCAAACTGGTATCTCTCTTGGCTCGATGCGCCGGAGACGCGGACAATCCCCGCACCGCCGGTGTGGCTGGATAAACTTTAAAATTTTAAGGAGGCAAAAAATGAACAAAGTAACTGTACTTAAATCCGTAACGGCAGTCGTTGGGGCGGGGGTCGCGGCATACTGCGGGCAGCTGGCCGCGCCGGTGCTCGTGCTGCTGTGCATGATGGTGATCGATTACGTCACCGGCATGGTCAAAGCCTACATGACGGCGCAGCTTAGCTCGCGCATCGGCATCAAGGGCATCCTGAAGAAGCTCTGCTACATGGCGATGGTGGCGGTCGGCGCGGGCGTGGATTATCTGCTGCGCGGCGCCCTGGTGCAGGCGGGCATCGACCTGCACATCAAGCTTTTCTGCGGCCTGCTGGTCGCGATCTGGCTCATCATCAACGAGCTGATCTCGATTCTGGAGAACCTTGCGGCGATTGGTGTGCCGGGGTTTCCGCGGCTGTCTAAACTGTTGGAGAGATTGAAGAACACCGTAAGCGAAGAAGAGGAGGAAAAATAATGGTACCAATCCGCGAAAATCTTTTGAGCAAAAGCAAATATGATTTGAAAGTCCCGGTGGAGTCCTGCGCAAAGGACATGAAGTACATTGTCGTGCACAACACGGCAAACGATGCTTCCGCTGCGAATGAAGTCGCGTATATGATTCGCAACGACAGCTCTACGTCGTTTAACGCGGCGGTCGATGACAAGGAAATCGTCATTGGTATCCCGCTGAACAGAGGTGCGTTTGCGGCAGGTCAGCGCGATGGCAACGCGCACGGCATTCACATTGAAATTTGCTATTCGCTTTCGGGCGGCACGCGCTTTGATAAGGCCGAAAAGAACGCCGCAGAGTATATCGCAAAGCTGCTCACCGAGCGCAAGTGGGATATTTCGCACGTGAAGAAGCATCAGGACTTCGACGGCAAATACTGCCCGCACAGAACACTCGACAAAGGCTGGCAGAGATTTGTGAACATGGTCAAGACGTATATGAACACGAGTGCTTCTACTACAAAGCCCTCAACGTTCAAGTCTTATCTCATTCGTAAGAACTGCCGTGACCCGCTGAACATCCGCAAGGGTCCGGGCACGAACTACGGCGTGCAGGGCCAGATCAAAAACACGCTGCGCTATACGATTGTTGAGGAGCGCAGCGGCCCCGGCTCCGCCAAGGGCTGGGGCCGTCTCAAAGCCGGTGGCTGGATCGCACTCGACTGGGTGAAGAAGGTCTAAAAGTAAATACATAAAGCAAAAGGCGCAGGGCGGCCGGGATTTCCGAGCGGGCTCTGCGCCTTTTTTGTTTTTCCTATTGATTTCTGTTAGTATATGACTATAATCTTTAGGTAAGGATAACGATGCGAATAGAAAGTGGAATTTATAACGGTTCAAATTACACGTAAATAGTCAAGAAAAGAGTAGAAGAATAATTAAGGCTAATGTATAATAGAACATAGGGAGTACAATTGTGAGGAGGTGGAAGCATGAAAATGAAAAAATATAAGCTCTTTTGGAAGCTCGGAGATGCAGATAAGAATATTATTTACAAAGGCTTCAATGACGAAGAAGAGTATTATTCATTTTTAAAAAAACAATTTGATGATGGATATCGGCAAATTATTGTTTCTTCTGAGATAATGATAGAGTTAATCAAAGATTTTGTAATAAATCAAGAATTAAAAATCTATAAAATTGAATTTGCAGAAGAAGACCAATCTTTAATAGACGATATATCAAATTTGATAGATGCGGTATCCGCTAAACCGGTGAAGTTTAACGCTCTAATTGAAAAATTACTTTTTTTATCACAGACATCTTCAATCGATATTAGTCGTATTTATATATCCGGACGCCTAAAAAACGGTGCAGCAGTAGATTCATATGTTCAATCCAATGGCATAGTTGCTATTAGCGAAAACATTGATAATAAAATATTAGATAGAGTAAGTGCCATAATTGAGAGGTGCTTATTTGGATGAAAAAAGTAATAGCGAAAATAATTTCGGTTCTTTTAAAAGCTTCTATTCCGATAATTAGCGCTTGCATAGGAATAAAACTATGTGAATCATTCAATTTATTTCAAATTTTTCAAATTATTGCCGATCCTGAAAAAGCGTTTGATGTTTGTATGACGGCATATATTGCAATATTTGATTTAATGCTGCATTCTTTTACAGATTGGATAAGGCAAAAGTTTTTTACCCCTCAGACAGTTCAAGCTATATTTAGTAAGCCGAACGGAATTATACAAAACGATTCTATTCCGGATATTTTGATCCATGAGGGTAAACATGAAAAAGCAATACTCACAATAAGCATCAGCGCAAAGAAAAAGACGTGTAAAGGTTTGAAACTTACAATAGAGAATGTAAGCTATGTAACCATGCAATTACCTGAAGAAAATAAAGAAGCTTATGTGGACGATTGGGAAAATTATGTCATAGATTTGGAAAAAATGTTTGGAAATCAAGAAATGGCGAATACAACTCAATCTTTCACGATACTTTTGATGAGAGAACCAGTTAGTGGAAAGCGCCAAAGCGAATTATATCCTAAATTGAACAAAGAGCCATTTTTGCTTAATTTTGAGACGAATAAGTTAATTGTTAGAACGGAGGAATAACTTTGTCGGCGACTACAAGATGGAAAGATAATGAAACAACGAATATTGATAGAGCAATCGAACTGCTCGTCGATTCTGTGGAAAATGATGATCGCGAATCAAAAACAAGACGTGAAAATTGGGAGATTAAAAAAGTTTTTGATGAGAATAAGAAAATCACTCTGTTTGGAAACAAAATTGAATACAATATGATTCGATTTTCATATAACAGAATTACGACCTATAATGATGAAGTGAATGATATTCCTCAAAATGGCTTTGTTATTGTATACTTAAATAACCAAACCATCAATTATATTATTGATAAAAACTCAGATGCAAAGTCGGTTCTTCGTATACTTCTTTCGTACACCGGAAAAAATGAAATCGATGATAACAAACTTCATTTTGAAAACGATTTCTTTTTCTGGTTAATCAATAGAGTATACTATGCTAATAATACTATCGAAATTGCAGAAGAAAATAATTTTGAACTTCAATCAATAAAAGGCTTCAGCGGAGATACGGAGGATTCTCAAACGAAGGTGTCTGCATCAGGTGAGTCAGTAATGAATATTATTAGTACACTTTCATTTTTCCTCGAGAGCCGAAAGTTAAAACAAATAAAATTGGATTTAAGTTACAAAACACATGAGAAAATCGGGTTGGTTTTAAAAGATGGGACGCTTGAAGAGGATTTTAAATCGTATTTAGGTAGTTATGAAAATGACCAAACAGATGAACAAATAGCTAAGATGTATTTAATGGCTTATGTCGAAATTGTACCGATACTTATCCAAGAATACACGACAGACATCGAAAATGAGTTGTGGAATAAACAACGCTATATTGCGTTTATGAATGATGTTGCGGATACTTTAAAAGAAAAAATTGAAAAGAAAACACAAGCTATAAATACAGGACTGCCAGAAAAAACAGATTAACAATTTACAGCTGTATCTTAAGAATATAAAAATCGCGCCCCGGGTCAGAAGGACTTTGACCGCGGGGCGCTTGACAGATTTACAAGTGCATTATGTAAAGCCAATAAAGAAATATCAGGAAAATCTTGAACAGGCCTGCAAAAATCTGCTATGATATGTCAAAAGAGGGGTAGCTATGACAAAAGAGCAGATTAGAACAAAATTTGACCGTTGGGCTGAACGTGTAGGGCACACGCCGCTTGAAAATGACCTCGACAACGCGACGCTTTTGCTTCCATACGACGACAAGCAAACAAGTACAACACTTTCGACCGTGGCAGTCTATGCCGTCGCCGTACATACCGACCACGTGCATGTGTTCTTGTTTTCTGTGCGTACCGCTTGGCAGCTTGATGAGCGGGACAATACCGGCGAAGTGCTTGATGAGAGGTATCGGGTTATTGTGGCGTTTTAACCTACCCTATAGCTTGCATCTCGTTATTCTGAACAGGAATCGTAAATGCGCATGGCATCTATGCAGACGGCTTCTTTTAACGCTGCGCCGTTTTCGCAATCGGGTGTCCGCTCATTTTCAGCCATATTTGTAAACCTCCTTTGTGGTTTCTCAATGCCATTGTACGGAAAAGGGCGGGTATTGTGCCTGTCCCGCCGCTTTGCTCGGTTTTTTCGCATTGTAAGAAATTTTTCGGTTGTATATTTCGCCGCAGTTTGCTATAATGAATAGGAATGTACCGCGCTGCGGTGCAAAAAGTCGGCAAAGCCCGGCAAATTTACGCAGAAAGCAGTAAATGAAACTTATGGCATTGATTGTAATTGAAGGTCTGGACGGCAGCGGCAAAGGCACGCAGGCAAAGCTTTTGTATGATTACGCCTTATCGCGCGGCCGCGCACGGCAGGTAACGTTCCCGGATTATGACTCTCCGTCTTCGTCGCTTGTAAAAATGTATCTGAAAGGCGATTTCGGAAAAGAGGCGGGAGACGTGAACGCCTACGCTGCAAGCGCATTTTACGCCGTGGATCGCTTTGCAAGCTACCGCATGAAGTGGAAAGACGATTATGCAAGTGGTGTGCCGATCATCTCCGACCGCTATGTGACGTCCAACATTGTATATCAATTAAGTAAGCTGCCAAAAACGGAGTGGAAAGCGTTCGTTTCGTGGCTTGAAGACCTGGAATATGAAAAATTCGGGCTGCCGAGGCCGGATCGTGTGATTTATCTGGATGTGCCGCCTGAAATTTCCCAAAGGCTGCTCACAGAGCGCTACGCAGGCGACACCACCAAAAAAGACATTCACGAAAGCGACATACATTATCTGCTACATTGCAGGGACTGTGCACTGTACGCCGCAGAGCATTTAAACTGGACCGTATTAAACTGCGCCGAGGGCGACACCTTGCGCAGCATTGAAGATATTCATCACGAGATCAAGGAAAAGCTGGAGGATTTATTATGATCTATGTATTTCTTGCAAACGGATTTGAAGAGATCGAAGCGCTCGCGCCCGTGGATATTCTGCGCCGCGCAGAGCTTGAAGTAAAGACCGTCGGCGTCGGCGGCAAAACAATCACCGGCTCCCACGGCATCACCGTAACAGCTGACATCGAAGAAAAAGACGTTACAACGGACGATATGGAGCTGATGATCCTGCCCGGCGGCATGCCCGGCACACTGAACCTCGAAAAATCGCCGATCGTCACAACCTGCGCGGAATACTGCGCAAAGAACGACATTTATCTTGCGGCAATCTGCGCTGCACCGAGCGTTCTCGGCCATCTCGGCCTCCTGAACGGTAAGGAAGCCATCTGCTTCCCGGGCTTTGAAGGCGAATTAAAGGGCGCAACGATTTCCGAAAATCCGGTCTGCGTAGACGGCAAGATCGTCACGGCAAAGGGCATGGGCGTTGCCGTGCAGTTTGGCTTGACGCTTGCTGGACTGCTGACCGACAAGGACGTTGAAAAGAAGATCCACGACGGCATTCAGTGCACGGATTGATGACCGATACAACCGAAAAAAACGCACTGCGCCGAAAAATGCGTGCGGCACGCAAAGCCTGCACGGATCGCGCTACACGGGATGACTGCCTTTTACAGCGGCTCATGGCACTTTCGGTGTACCAAAAGGCATCGTGTGTTTTGAGCTACGTAAGCTTTGGCACGGAAGCGGATACGCTCAGAATTCTCGATCGTGTACTTGCAGACGGCAAAGCGCTTTACGTACCGAAATGCGTGCCAAACACGAACCGCATGGTGTTTTACCGCATCTCGGCTTTACGCGCTCTTTCGCCGGGCGCTTACGGCATTTTGGAGCCGAAAGAAGCAAAGGCATATCAAGATGAGGCGAATGCACTGTGCCTTGTGCCGGGACTGGCGTTTTCAGCAGACGGCGCACGGCTCGGGTACGGCAAAGGGTACTACGATACGTTTTTTGCACGGCACCCGGTTTTAAAGCTCGGCCTATGCTACGATTTTCAGCTCGTGCCGCAAGTGCCGACGCAGCCGCATGATGTACGCATGGACGGTATTTTGACCGACAAGCGGCTTGTTTTGACGGCAGATGAAGAAAGGATGGAATGAAAATATGAGTGATAACGGCAGGCGCTACGCCCCGAAGGACGCAACACCGCGCAGCCAGAATTCGCGCGAATTCAAGCTGAATCTTTCCGAAGATCAGCTCAATCACACAGACGAACTGGAGGACTTGCAGGGCTATGCCGGCAACCGCGCACCACAGCGCGTGGAAGAAAGCTCTGCCGGTGCACGCTCCGCCCGCGCGGAACGCAATCAGAAAAAGGAAGCGAAGGAGCACAAGAAAAGAAACCGTGTAAAGGCCAGAAAAAACAAGCGCATTTTCGCGTTCACGTGGCTTGCCATGGTTATTCTGGTCTCTCTGACCCTCGCTTCGTACCTGATTGGCGGCTCCAACGATTTTCTCGGTGTAGACCGCACGGATTCCGAAGTGGAGGTCACGATTCCCGAAAACGTGACGCAGGAGCAGCTGACAGACATTCTTTACAAGAGCCACGCGATCGATAAGCCGGAGTTTTTCTCCCTTTTCTGCAAATTCACCACGGAAATGGAGTATTTTGAACCCGGCACGTATACGATCAAGACAAACTACGATTATAAGCAGCTTGTCAATACCTTACAGTCCGGCCCGGATCTCGGCGAAGAGATCACCGTCATGTTCCGTGAGGGCATCACGGTGCAGCAGCTTGCCGCTTTGCTGGAAGAAAACGGCCTGCACACTGCAGACGAGATCCTTGAAGCCTGCAACTCTTCGGATTACGACAGCTACTCGGATGTTGCAGCCATCACGAACACAAGTGACCGCTACTATAAGCTCGAGGGCTATCTGTTCCCGGATACGTACCAGTTCTTTGAAAACGATACGGTAGAATCGATCCTTGACCGCTTCCTCAATAACTTTGAGAATAAGCTCACCGACGAAATGCGCGATGACATTGCGAAATCCGGCTATACCACGGATCAGATCATCACGCTCGCTTCCATCATTCAGGCAGAAGCCGCAAATACGGACGACATGTATATGATCTCCGCTATTTTGCGCAACCGACTGGAAAACGGCGCGGAGCATGACATCCACACGCTGGACTGCGACTCCACAGTTTATTATCCGTACAAAACTGCGAATGACGCGCCGGAGGGCTTCGTAAGTTCGTACTCCACGTATGACAACAGCGGCCTGCCGGCAGGCCCGATCTGCAACCCGGGTCTTGAAGCTATTAAGGCGGCAATCTATCCGTCCGAAGAGGGCAGCGAGTATTACTTCTTCTGCCATGACAGTGATGGCACCCCGTACTATGCTTCCACAATGGACGAGCATTTGATGAACATGGCGGAAGCCGGTCTGCTGTAACCGACACAACATTTACGATAACAAAGCTACCTGTGCCTTTCCGGCGAATTTTGTCCGGGAAGGCACAAATGCAGTAAAGGAATGAATTTCATGGAACAAAAACGATATAACGCGCCGGAGCTTCTGGCGCCGGTCGGCGATATGGAGCGCCTTATTTCTGCCGTGCGCTACGGTGCGGACGCGGTGTATCTTGCCGGTAAATCCTTCGGCATGCGCTCTGCGCCTTCCAATTTTACAAACGAGGAGCTTGAAGAAGCTGTAAAATACTGCCACGCGCAGGGCGTGAAGGTCTATGTCACCTGTAATATTCTGCCGCATAACGCAGAACTTGCCGCGCTGCCGGCGTTTCTCGAGTTTTGCCAGGCAATCGGTGTAGACGCGTTCATCATGACCGACCTCGGCGTGATGTCCATGGCAAAAAAATACGCGCCGAATGTCGCGATACACATTTCCACGCAGGCCGGCGTTGTGAATTATGAGACCGCAAACGCGTTTTATAACATAGGCGCAGAGCGCGTCGTGCTGGCACGCGAGCTCTCGTTTGAAGAAATCGCGGAGATCCGCGCGAAAACGCCGAAGGCGCTCGAAATCGAAGCATTTGTGCACGGTGCAATGTGCGTTTCGTTCTCAGGCCGCTGCCTGCTTTCAAACTACATGACCGGCAGAGACGCAAACCACGGCGATTGCGCGCAGCCGTGCCGCTGGGATTATTACCTCATCGAGCGCACGCGCCCGGATCAGGTGTTCACGATCGAACAGGATCAGAAATCGACGTATGTCTTCAATTCCCGCGATATGTGCATGATCGAGCACATTCCGCAGCTCATCGAATGCGGCATTTCGAGCCTCAAAATTGAGGGACGCGCAAAGTCCGCGTATTACGTTGCCTGCGTGACGAATGCGTACCGCCACGGCATCGATGCTGTCATGAACGGTGAGCCGCTTCCGCAGTGGGTCGTGGACGAGACAGAGAAGATCAGCCATCGCGCGTACAGCACCGGGTTTTACAGCGGTCACGAGCCGGGGCAGACCGTAAACAGCGGCGGATACATCCGCGGGTGGGATGTTGCGGCCGTGTGCACCGGCGAAGAAAACGGTATGATGCGCCTTTCACAGCGCAACCGCTTCTTCCGCGGCGAGACTGTCAGCGTACTGGAGCCGGGCGAAGTGCCGTATGACCTCACACTTAGTGAAATCTACAACGAGGATATGGAGCCAATCGAATCCGCACCGCACGCGACGATGACGGTCTACCTCAAAACCGACCGAAAAATCAAAGAGGGCGCGTTTCTAAGAGTGAAGCGCGGCTGAATAACACCTCCGTTTAGGGCCCATACTTTTCCTATACGGAGGTGTTTTTATGTCTACACGCAGGATCATCGTAACGTATGCGTTTGTGATGTTCTTTCTCGTCATCGCACTGCTCGGCACCGTGACCGCCGCTTTCGGCGGCACAAGCTATACGGAAGCCGCCGGGCGGCAGAGTTTATATACCTTAACGGCCGCCAAGGCGCGCGGTACGATCTACGACCGCAATTTGCAGCCGCTCACAAACGCCGAGCGTGTTTATGTCGCTGCGGTAATTCCCTCGCGGGAAACGCTTGCCAAATTAAACCGCGCTGTACCGGAAGAAAAACGCGAAGTCCTACGCACGGCGCTTGAAAGCGGCAAGCCGTTTCTGATCGAAGTCACAACACCCGTCAGTGATGACGGCATCCAGACATTTTCCGTCACAAAACGGTATGCAAACCCGCAACCGGCGGCGAATCTGCTCGGGTATCTCGACAGCGACTATAACGGCGCGGACGGTGTGGAAAAAAGCTTCGACGCACTGCTTGCGGAAAACCACGGGGAAATCGACGTTACCTTCGCCATTGATGCGCTCGGCAATGCCATCTCCGGCGAAACAATGCACGTGGAAAACACATACCGCATTGCGGACGGCGGCGTGATGCTGACGCTGGATAAGCGCATGCAGCAGTGTGTGGAAAATGCCTGCGTGGAAATCAAAAAAGGCGCCGCCGTCATTTTAGACTGCAAAACCGGCGAAATTCTGGCTTCCGCAAGCTTCCCGGCCGTAGACCCGAACGACCTTGCTGCGTGCATAGAAAATGAAGATGCACCGTTTGTGAACCGTGCCCTGTGCGCGTATGCGCCCGGTTCGGTCTTTAAGCTCATCTGCGCCGCCTCGGCGCTCGAATGCGGCATCGATTACAAGGAGGTGTATACCTGCACCGGAAGCATTGTTGTTGACGGCCTCACGATCACTTGCTACGGCGGCAAAGCACATGGGGAAGTGAATCTCCACACAGCGTTGCGCAGCTCGTGCAACGGGTATTTCATACAGCTCGCGCAGAAACTCGGCGCGGAAAAGATTTTAAGTATGGCGGAAAAGCTCGGCTTTGGTACACCTGTTCCGCTTGCAGACAATTTAGAAACGGCCGCAGGCTCGCTTTCGAACGCGCAAGCCCTTAAAAACGCCCGTGCGCTGGCGCTGTTTTCGTTCGGCCAGGGTGAAACGACTGTCTCACCGCTGAATTTGGCCGCTGCCGTAAACGCCATCGCCGCTGACGGCATTTATATGACGCCGCGGCTCGTATATGGCACGGTCGATACAAATTTATCCGTACAGGAAACCGAAGAAAACACCGGTGAAAAAGTCATGGAGCCGACGACCGCCGCACGCTTACGTGCCTATATGGAAAGCACAGCGCGATTCGGTACAGCACGGATCGGCGCGCCGCAAAACTGTGTTTCCGGCATCAAGACCGGCACGGCGCAGACAGGTGTATATGACGAAAACGGGGAAGAAATCGAGAATTATTGGTATGCAGGCTACATCTGCAATGCACAGGAAGAGCCGCTTTATACCCTCGTCGTGTTGGAAGAAACTGCCGGCGAAATGCATGTGCCGCAGGCTTTCCGTAAAATCGGCGAAGCACTTGTCGATTTTAATTGACAAGCCGGTAAAAAAGCATTATAATAAGATACGTATAAGGGGTGGAGATATGGCAAGCCTGAATCTTGAAGATATGCAGCAGATTCAAAAAGAACTGCAAGCTAAATATCTCGAAAAATGGGGAGGCCTTTCTCCGAAAATCGGTCGCGATAAGCTCCTTTGGATGATGATCGAAGCCGGTGAAGTTGCCGACATCATCAAGAAAAAGGGTGACGATGCGATTTTGAACGACCCCGAGACCAGACACCACTTCACGGAAGAAGTGTGTGATGTGCTCATGTATTTAAACGATGTTCTGCTGTGCTACGGCATCACGCCGAATGAAGTCGAGAACGTATATCTCGAAAAGCACAAACGAAACATGAGCCGCTGGTGATTTTAGATTTTAATTTGTTTTATAGCAAAAGGCACGGGCAAATGCACATAGCTGTACCGAACAGAGAGCGGATCCACAGGCTGGAAGATCCCCGGAAAACACCATGTACAGGCCAACCCGTATGACTGCCGCACAGTGATGAGCTGTGCCGTTTTCCGCGTTAAGGAGTTCAAAGTGGTGTATGAAGAAAAGCTTCATGCACAATTTGGGTGGTACCACGGAACTGTCCGTCCCATTGCGGAGGACAGTTCTTATTTTTTTGTAAGGAGTGGCAAAACATGAATATGGACTATTGCCTTTCCGAGCTCAAAGCCCTGCTTTCCATCGATTCTCCGTCCGGCTTTACGGATAAAGCGGCGGACTATCTTATCGGTGAACTGACAGCACTCGGCTACGCTCCGGAAAAAACAAGAAAGGGCGGCGTTTTCTGCTGCCTCGGCGGCGAGGGCAGCCCGCTTGTGCTGATGGCACACGTAGACACGCTCGGCGGCATGATTTCCACAATCAAGCCGAACGGCCGCATTACGATCACGCCGATCGGCGGCTTGCGCGCCGAAAACTGCGAAGCGGAGAACTGCCGCATTTACTCGCGCTTCTCCGGCGTTTACAGCGGCACCTTGCAGCTTTGCAATGCGTCGATCCACGTGAACGGCTCCTACGGTGAAAAGCTGCGCACATTTGAAACGACCGAGGTCGTGCTCGACGAGCCGGTAAAATCCGCCGATGATGTGCGCGCACTTGGCATTGAAGCGGGTGATTTCGTCTGCTTCGACCCGCGCACCGTCATCACGGAAAGCGGCTATATCAAGAGCCGTTTCCTCGATGATAAGCTCAGCGCCGCCATGCTGCTTGCGCTCGCAAAGGAGATCAAAGACAACAACCGCACTTTGAAGCGCAAGGTCTATCTGCACTTTACGGTGTATGAGGAGGTCGGACACGGTGCTTCCGCTTCCGTGCCGAACGATGCCGAAGAGCTCATCAGCGTAGACATGGGCTGCGTGGGCGACGGGCTCACCTGCACGGAACGCGAAGTTTCCATCTGCGCGAAGGATTCCGGCGGCCCGTACAATTATGCCGTGACAACCGCGCTTGTGGAAGCGGCGAAGTCCGTCGGTGCAAAGTATGCCGTGGACGTTTATCCGCACTACGGCTCCGACGTAGAGGCATCGCTGCGTTCCGGCTGGGACGTGCGTCACGGCCTCATCGGCGCAGGTGTTTACGCTTCACACGGCTACGAGCGCTCCCACATCAAAGGCGTCGAAAATACGTTAAAGCTGCTTGAGGCTTATGTTTTAGACTGAGCTTAGGCTTTTTATATTATTCTATCTGCAAATTATAGAAGGAATGGTGAATACAATGCAGTGGACAGGATTAAATGATCTCAGAGAAAAGTATCTTTCTTTCTTTGAGTCTAAGGGACATCTGCGCCTGCCGAGCTTCCCGCTGATTCCGAAGGATGACAATAGCCTTCTTCTGATCAACTCCGGCATGGCCCCGATGAAAAAGTATTTTACGGGTGAAGTGACCCCGCCGAGAAAGCGCGTTACCACCTGCCAGAAGTGCATCCGTACCCCGGATATCGAGCGCGTGGGCATCACGGCACGCCACGGTACATTTTTCGAGATGCTTGGCAACTTCTCCTTTGGCGATTACTTCAAAAAGGAAGCGACCGCCTGGGCTTGGGAGTTCTTTACAAAGGTTCTCGAGATGCCGGCAGATAGGCTTTATATCTCCATTTATCAGGACGACGATGAAGCGTTTGACATCTGGACAAAGCAAAACGGCGTAGACCCGTCGCACATGGTACGCCTTGGCAGAGAAGATAACTTCTGGGAGCATGGCTCCGGTCCGTGCGGTCCGTGTTCCGAAATTTATTTTGACCGCGGCGAAAAGTACGGCTGCGGCAAGCCCACCTGCGGCGTGGGTTGTGACTGCGACCGTTACGTTGAGGTTTGGAACCTCGTTTTCACACAGTTTGAGAACGACGGCAACAACAACTACACGCCGCTTGATCACCCGAACATCGATACCGGCATGGGTCTTGAACGTTTGGCATGTGTGATGCAAGGCGTGGACAACCTGTTCCTTGTCGATACCGTGCAGAACATCATGAAGCATATCTCCCGCATTGCAAATGTGCAGTACGGTGCAGACGAAAAGTCCGATGTTTCTCTGCGCGTCATTACGGACCACATCCGCAGCACGACGTTTATGATCAGCGATGGTGTTATGCCGTCCAACGAAGGCCGCGGCTATGTGCTCCGCCGTCTGCTCCGCCGCGCGGCACGCCATGGCAGACTTCTCGGCATCAACCACCCGTTCCTCGCGGACGTTGTAGATACCGTCATTCACGAAAACGAATGCGCTTATCCGGAGCTGCGTGAAAAGAGCGCTATGATCAAAAAGGTCATCGCGTTTGAGGAAGAAAACTTCTATAAGACCATTGATAAGGGCTTCGCGCTGCTCAACGACATCATCGACCGCACCGATGCAAAGGTGCTTTCCGGCGAAGACGCGTTCCTGCTCAGCGATACGTTCGGCTTCCCGATTGACCTGACCAAGGAAATCCTTTCCGAAAAAGGCATGAGCGTTGACGAAGACCGCTTCCGCGCACTGGTACTCCAGCAGCGTGAGACGGCTCGTGCAAGCCGCAAGAATGCCGGTGCAGACGCATGGGCAGGCGACTCCGATGTGCTTGACGACATTGCCAAGACCGAATTTGTCGGCTACACCGATATGAAGGCAACCGCAAAGGTCACGGCTATCGTGAAAGATGGCGCACGCGTTGAAGCTGTCGAGACCGGCGACGACATCGTGTTCACACTCGACCGCACCTCTTTCTATGCGGAAAGCGGCGGTCAGGTTGGCGATACCGGCGTCATCACGAACGATTCCTGCACCATCCGCGTTCTGGATACCACGAAGAATGCAGCGGGTGTGTTTATCCACAAGGCTGTTGTGGAGGAAGGCTTCCTCCGCGAAGGCGACACCGTTGAGGCTGTTGTAGATGTTGAGAGACGCAGAGCGATCATGCGCAACCACACGGCAGCTCACCTCCTGCAGGCTGCACTGCGCTCCGTGCTCGGCGACCATGTTGAGCAGGCCGGTCAGCTCGTCAACGAGAATGCCGTTCGTTTCGACTTCACGCACTTCTCCGCCCTGACGGACGAAGAGTTGCTCGCGGTTGAGAACCTCGTCAACGAGAAGATTCTCGAAGACATCAAGGTTGAGTGCCGCGAAATGCCGATCGAAGAAGCAAAGAAGCTCGGTGCTATGGCGTTGTTCGGCGAAAAATACGGCGACGTCGTGCGTGTTGTAACGGTAGGCGAATTCTCTAAGGAATTCTGCGGCGGCACGCATATCGATTCCACCGCTAAACTCGGCCTCTTCAAGCTCGTCAGCGAATCCTCCGTTGCAGCCGGTGTGCGCCGTATCGAAGCGGTCACAGGTCTCAACGTCATTAAGATGATCTACGCAACGAACACGCTGCTCAAGGATACCGCTGTTGCAATGAAGGTCAATAACCCGTCCGACCTCCCGGCAAAAGCTGCACAGGTCAACGCCGACCTCAAGGAGAAGGACAGAGAGATCGAATCCATGCGCTCCAAGATTGCATCCATGAACCTCGGCTCCATTCTGGATAACGCCGTGGAAGTTAAGGGTGTCAAGATCGTTACGGCGATGCTCTCCGGAACAGGCAGCGACGCACTGCGCACCATGTGCGATAAGATCCGCGACGAAAAGAGCGATACGGCCATTGTAGCCGTGCTCGCAGGCGTTCTGGACGGAAAGGCAACGCTTGCAGCGACCGCAACGAAAGCGGCACAGGCAAAGGGCGTCAAAGCCGGCGTGCTTGTAAAGGCAGTTGCACAGCTCACCGGCGGCAACGGCGGCGGTAAGCCGGACTTCGCTATGGCAGGCATCAAGGATCAGACGAAGATTGACGAAGCCCTTGCAGCCGTTGAAAAGATCCTCAGCGAACAGATCTAAGTTCTCTCTATACATTCTATATAAAATCTCAAGAAAGGAGAAAGGCAAATGGACTGCATTTTCTGCAAGATTGCCAACGGCGAGATTCCGAGCACGAAGGTCTACGAAGACGACAAAATGCTCGCATTCCGCGACCTCGACCCGCAGGCGCCGGTGCACATTCTGATGATTCCAAAGGAGCACATCGCTTCCGCAGATGACCTTACGGAAGAAAACGCGCAGATCGTCGCACATATCTTCACGGTCGCAAAGAAGATTGCGGCGGCAGAAGGTCTCACGAACGGCTACCGCATCGTCAACAACTGCGGCGAAGACGGCGGACAGACCGTAAAGCACCTGCATTTCCACCTGCTCGGCGGACGCTCTATGGCGTGGCCTCCGGGCTGATTCCCCGCATATAACGAAAATCGATAATTTTTGAAGGTAGGTTTTTACAATGGGTGAAGTTTATAAGATGACGATCGCCGGCTGCGAACGCGAGCTGCCGATCTGCCCGATCAGCGATACGCTGGATATTGCCGGTTTTGTTATGTTCGGCGATGTAGAGATCACCGAGAAGACCGCAAAAGCGCTGATGGAAAAGTGCCCGGAGCACGACATCATCATCACGGCGGAGTCTAAGGGCATTCCGTTGGCTTACGAGATGGCGCGCATCGGCTGCCGTCAGTACGTTGTTGCACGTAAGGGCATCAAGGCGTACATGACGAACCCGATCAAGGTCGAGGTGAAATCCATCACGACCGACCATATCCAGACGCTGTACCTCTCCGAAGAAGACTGCGCAATGCTGAAGGGTAAGCGTATTCTCATCGTAGACGACGTCATCAGCACCGGTGAATCGCTGAGCGCGTTGGAAGATCTCGTGCATGAGATCGGCGGTAACGTCGTCGGCAAGGCGGCTGTGCTCGCCGAGGGCGATGCAAAGGATCGTACGGATATCATCTATCTGGAGCCGCTCCCGCTGTTCTTCAAGTAATTTCATAAAAGCTAAAAAGCTGTTCGCTTCGGCGGGCAGCTTTTTACTTTTTATAGGGTATTTCCGGCAGCTTCAATGCATAAAAATCTATGGGTGATGCGGCTTGAAACGGTATTTGTCTTTTAAAATCGCGTATATTCCTGTGGTGTTTTTCCTCGGTGCTCTGACATTTTTTGTGTGCTCTGTTTTGGGTGCGGTACATGCGGTATCTGTGGCCGCAGCACAGACCGAAAACCGCCCCGTGATCGTTCTGGACGCAGGGCACGGTGGGGAAGACGGCGGGGCCGTAGGCGTAAACGGTGTGGAAGAGAAAACGGTAAACCTTGCCATTGCGCTGTTTGTGCGGGAAAAGCTCGAAGCTGCGGGCTACCCCGTGAAAATGATTCGCGAAGTGGACACCGCCGTCGGCGATACCACGCTGAGCACATTAAACGAACGAAAGCGGTCTGATATTTTATACCGCACACAGATCGTAAACGAGACTGAGAACTGTATTTTTGTGAGCATCCATCAAAACTTTTTTGAGCAAAGTCAATACAGCGGCGCACAGATGTTTTACTCAGTAAATAATGCTAAAAGCGCCGACCTTGCCGAAACCATCCGCCGTGCAGTCATCGAGCAGGTACAGCCGGATAACACGCGCGCCTGCAAGCAGGCAGAAAGCCGCGTGTATATTTTGAGCCATGTAGACGTACCCGCCGTGTTTGCGGAATGCGGGTTCCTCTCAAACCCGGAAGAAGCTGAAAAACTGTGCGACGAAAACTACCAAAAGAAATTGGCGGCGGCTATCGCGGATGGCATTATCGCCTTTTGCAAAGCGGAATAACTCTTTACAAAACATCTGTTCCGTGGTAAAATAGGCTTAGAATTATACAAAATAAGGGTGGTGCGCGTTATGGCGGCTAAAAACAAAATCGTCTACATCTGCTCAAACTGCGGGTTTGAATCCGCAAAGTGGGCAGGAAAGTGCCCGGATTGCGGCGAGTGGAACACCATGGAGGAATCCGTCAAAACGGCTGTTTCCGCAAAATCCGCCGCTTCCGGGTATACTTCTTCAGCTTCTACGCTGCTGACGCGCCCGCTTGCAATTTCAGAGATCGATACGGAGGACGAGCATCGTTATCACACCGGACTTTCGGAGCTTGACCGCGTGCTTGGCGGCGGCCTTGTAAAAGGCTCGCTCGTGCTCATCAGCGGCGACCCGGGTATCGGCAAATCAACCATTCTTTTACAGATCTGCGAATACCTCGGGCAAAAGCTGCGTATTTTATATGTTTCCGGCGAAGAATCTGCACGGCAGATCAAGCTGCGCGCAGGGCGTCTCGGTGTTTCCAGCCCCAACCTGCGCATTTTGGCGGAAACGGACGTGCAGCTTGTGGTGGAGCACATTCGCACCGAAAAACCGGATATCGTGATGATCGACTCCATCCAAACGATGAACTTTACCGATCTCAATTCGTCGCCCGGCAGCGTCACACAGGTGCGCGAATGCACGAACGCGATCATGCGCTGCTCCAAGTCGCTCGATATCCCGGCGATTCTCGTCGGTCACGTCAACAAAGACGGCGCCATCGCGGGTCCAAAGGTGTTGGAGCACATTGTGGACGCCGTGCTGTACTTCGAGGGCGACCGCCAGATGACGTACCGCATTCTGCGCGCCGTAAAAAACCGCTATGGCTCCACAAACGAGATTGGCGTATTCGATATGGGGGAAGCGGGGCTGCGGCAGATCGAAAACCCCTCGCAGGCGATGCTTTCCGGCCGCCCGACGAACGCTTCCGGCACATGCGTAACCGCCGTAATGGAGGGCACACGTCCGCTGCTCGCGGAGATTCAAGGCCTTGCAACGACAAGCGGCTTCGGCACGCCGCGCCGCATGTCCACGGGCTTTGATTATGCGCGTATGGCGCTGATTTTGGCCGTTCTGGAAAAGCGTGCAGGTTTCTATTTTTCCAATTTAGACGCGTATTTGAACGTCGTCGGCGGCCTGCGCATCGATGAGCCGGCGGTCGATCTGGCCGTTGCAATGGCACTCGTATCAAGCCTGAAAGACACGCCAATCCGCGATGATACCGTCGTGTTCGGCGAGATTGGTCTTGCAGGCGAGCTGCGATCGGTCAGTCATATCGAGTCCCGCGTTTCGGAAGCATATCGACTGGGATTCACGCGCTGTGTACTGCCGTACCACAGCATGAAGAGTATAGATTCAAAAAGATTCAGCGGGGTGGAGCTCATTGGCGTCCACAACGTGAGGGAGGCGTTTGACGCATGTGTGCAGTAAAAGAACGATTTGTTGAAAAGCCGAATCTGCCAGAAAGCAAGGTCACGACAGCGGCGGTCTCCGGCGCATATCCGGAGATTTTGGAAGCTTTAAAGGCGCATGGTATTCGGTGCGTCACAACGGAGTTTGACACGCGTCTGCCGGATCCGATCGCGTACCATGCAGATATGCAGATGTTTCATTTGGATAAGGGACGCACGTTTGTTCTGCGCGGAGAAGAGGCACTCAAAAAGCAGCTTACGGATATCGGCTATCAGGTAGCGGAGACTGCCATGACTCCGGAGCCGAAATATCCGAAAGATGTTCTTTGCAACATGTTAAACCTGAACGGCACGGTGCTTGCAAACCTCGGTGTTATGGATCCGAACATTTACACCTGTCTGGAAGACGCCGGCCTTAAAATGAGGCATGTCAACCAAGGCTACACACGCTGTGCGACGGCTGTTGTGGCGGAAGACGCGATCATCACGATGGACCTCGGCATTCGCGCACTGGCGCAGTTTTTAGGCATCGACGTGCTGCTTGTGCACGAAGAAAACGTTTTTCTGGATGGCTACGATTACGGCTTCTTAGGCGGTTGCTGTGGCCTGATCGACAAAAATGTGGTGGCGTTCACAGGCAAGCTCGATTCTTTAGAGTGCGCGGCGGAGATTCGTGCGTTTCTCGAAAAGCACTGCGTACAGTACATTGAGCTGACGCAAAACCAGATGATCGACATCGGCGGCATTTTACCGCTGATGGAACTTGATGCATAATTCTCAATTCTATACGCCTGTGTATTCATGTACAAGCACCCAAACACGCACATTTCAAAACAGATTCGCACGGAAGCATACAAAGGGGTTTGAATCTAAAAAATCCTAAATTATACAAAATAGATATTTTGTATAATTTGGGGAGCAGCATTTTACGAACAGCTGGCTTTTCAAGCGGGTTTTCGTAAAACCTGCGAGATCATCCGTTTTAGCCCAACCCAATGTTTTGCGTTTCAGCTTACTTAAATAAACGCATTCATTATGAATTGTGATTGTGTGCGTTGATTCTTTGTAAATCTCGACTGCGGAAATCTGTGCGTTTCTCAATAAGATTGTTTTTAATAACCTCGGCTCCGTTTTCTCTGCTGTCGGTTTAAGTACCGCAGCATATCTATACGTCTCGTTCCGAATTATAATGATAATCCAAGAGTAAATTCAAGTACCGATTAGGCTAAACCCGAAAGCTTTGCAGCCAACGGAGCCGAACACCAAGCTGCAGCTTTAAAATTCAAAATTTGTGAGGTGTACCCGTTATGGATATTTTGCCTGAAATGCCGGAGATTGTGCGGCAATATGCTTTATATTACCGCAACATCAAAGGCCGCGCGCCGAAGACTGTAAACGAATACTGCTCTGACCTGCGGACATTCTTTCGCTTCATGAAACATTTTCGCGGATATGTTTCACAAGATACACCCATGGAAGAAATCCCAATCGACGATATTGACCTTGAATTTATCCGTTCCATCACGACAATGGACATTTTTGAATTCATGAACTACGCTGCCGACGGACGCAGCAACATGAGCTCCACGCGTCAGCGAAAATCTTCGAGCCTCAAAAGCTTTTTTAACTACCTGACCGTGCACGAGGGTCTTTTGGATTCTAACCCCACAGAGAACCTGACCCCGCCGAAAAAAGCCAAAACCCTTCCCCGCTACCTCACGTTAGAGCAAAGCCGCGAGCTTTTAAACGCCGTGGACGGGCCGGATAAAGAGCGTGACTACTGCATTTTGACGCTGTTTTTAAACTGCGGCATGCGCCTTTCCGAGCTTGTTTCCATCAACATGAGCGACGTGATCCACAACAACTCCACCCTGCGCATCGTCGGTAAAGGCAGCAAAGAACGCATCGTATACTTAAATGACGCATGCTTAGCTTCTATCGATGCCTACGTGCGTGTGCGCCCAAAGGACGACTTGAAGGATAAAAACGCACTGTTCATCAGCAACCGCGGCACACGCATCAGTCCTAAAACCGTACAGGCCATGGTCAATAAATACCTCACGAAAATCGGGCTTGGCGGCGCGGGATACTCCGTACACAAGCTGCGGCACACGGCGGCGACGCTGATGTACCAATACGGCAACGTGGATATTCGCGTTTTGCAGGATATTCTGGGCCACGAAAATCTCGGCACTACAGAGATCTACACGCACACCTCCAGCAAGCAAATGGAGGAAGCCGTAAACGCCAACCCACTTTCCAAAATGCGTGAAAAGACTGATAAGAATGAGTAATAATTAAAATTGAGCAAAATAAAAGCCTCTATCGATTCCAGTTCGATAGAGGCTTTTATGTTTGTTTTAAATTACTGTAAATGATCGGAAGTATCCGTTTTATCCGAGAACAGAGATTCCTGCTCCATGATCTTACGGTCGATCAAGCGGCCGTTCACGTACACATACTGCGGCTTGTCATCGTCATCGTCGTCCAACTCATCATTGTCGAAATTGAACGTATCGCCGTCTTTGGCTACGCGAATTTCAGCGTCCTTCGCTTCCGCTTCCTTTTTGTAGAACGGCTGGATCAGGTACGTATCGAGCAACGAATACGTCGCAAAGCTCGTCAGATAGCTGATGAACGCACACAGGAAAATGATTACGAGCAGCAGCGGGATCACCGCAAATGCCGCCGGGCAGAACAAAAACGCAATGAACAAACCCGCAAGGATTGCCGTAATCATCAGGTTGCGCAACAGACCCATAATAGAGAAAATAAATGCATTTCTGTAAATGTGGCGCAGCTTCAAGTCAAACGTGACGATCATAACCGGAATGTAATACTGCGCAAACAGCATTAGAATCGACAGGATGCAGCAAACTGCAAGCGGAATCATAAACATCCAGTTGTCCGATACACGTGTGGAATAAAAGAAGATTGAAAAGCTCAAGATTACATATGCGAGATACACGATCACGCCGTTCAAAAGTGCCGGCTTCCAGTTGTTTTTCACAGCGTCCCAGAAATCCGACCAAACGAACGCATGCTCTTCCCTTGCGAAGTTTCGCGTTACATACGCTAAGCCGCATGTGAACGGCGAAAGCAAGATGAGCGGCAGTGTAACCGCATACAGAATGTACAGGTCAAGCACACCGAAGAACGACGTTGCATAAAGAAAGTGCGGAACCGGTAAAAGGAATACGCCCACCATCAACGCGATGACCACAATAAATGGGATCATAAATGTCAGATTCAACTGCACCAGTTTAGACAGCTTTCGCCACAAGATCTCAAAAAAACGTACCGGCGCTGCCTTTTTCGGTTCATCTTTGTCAACGCCCGGACCCGGCTTATCATAATTACCGAAAAGTCCTAAAAATGCCACAAAATCAACTCCAGAATTAGATTAACTCGTTTTTGCACGAGGATGACACTCATTATACACGCTTTTCACGTGATTATCAAGGTCTAATAAATGAACATATACCTGTGTGGACGAAATATCTGCATGTCCCATCATGGTTTGAATGTCTTTTACGGAAGCACCGCCCTGCAAAAGGTGCATGGCAAACGAATGACGCAGCGTGTGCGGCGTAATCTCCTTCGTGATGCCGGCCTCCGCCGTATACGCTTTGATAATTTTCCAGAAACCCTGGCGCGTCAAACGCGAGCCGTTCAGATTGACAAACAGCGCGTCTCCGCTGTTGTCCGGGTCCACGATCAGATCGCGCATACGGTAAAGATAATCGGATACAGCAACGACCGCTTTCGCATAAATCGGAATGGTGCGCACGCCCTTGGTGCCGCGGCAGAACAGCTTTCCCGTGCGCAGGTTGATATCCTGCACGTTGAGGTTGATGAGCTCACTGACGCGAATACCGGTGGCATAAAGAAGCTCCAGCATCGCTTTATCGCGGCAGCCCTTAGCTTCCGTGACATTCGGCTGGGAAAGCAGCAGGTCTATCTCCTCGCTTGTCAGCGTCTGCGGCAGCTTTTTCGGCTCTTTTTCAAGCTTTACGGATTTCGCCGGGTTCACCTGCATATCCCCGCGCAGGATGAGAAACTTATAAAAGCAACGCACAGAGGCAATATTGCGGGAGATCGTGGAATTTGTGCGGTTTAAGCTGTGCAAATGCTGCACATACGCTTCCACCGTCTCCGTTTCCACTTCAAGTGGAGATGTTATATTTTCGCCCTCCAAGTAGCGCAGGAAAGCCGAAACATCGCGCAGATAAGAATCCCGCGTATTTACGGAACTCGGTTTCTGCACGAGCATGTACTCGCGAAACAGCACGAAGTATTCATCCATGTTCATTCATTTCGGCCTCCTTTGCTTTAAAATCTAAATTTGCAAAATCAAAAAGTGCAATGCACCGTATAAAATCGAAATGAAAACCAGCGCCGCAAACGCAAGCAAAAACCGCACGGTGCAGTTTTTTACGGAAAGCGGTTCTCCGTTTCCGAAAAACACCCGACAGCTGCGCCTCGCCATGCAAAGCGCTTCCGCCGCAAGCAGCAAAAGCACCGTGATGCACAGCATTGTCATCGGCAGATAATCAAAGCACCGCCGAAAATACGATCCGATTCCCTCAAGCCGGATCAGTGCCGTAAGCGACGTGCCAAGCGTGAAGCCCTTCAGGATTATCGCAGCGGGAATCACAAGCACACCTAAAAACGTCATGCCAAATAAAAAAATCGGCAATGCGTAAAAAAGCGAATCAAATAAAAATGCGGAAAATACAAACGGAAAGTCCGTTCCCGTTTCAAACGGCCCCCTAAACCACACAGAGCCGGAAACCGGCGCCATAGCTATTTGCGATGTCCGTGCAAATAAGCAACCGAACAAAAAGCCAAGCAGAAACAAAATGCGCAAAGCCATTAAAACAGATAAGCTACGTGGTTTTGCATATTTCGGCTTTGCTTCCATTTTCGTTCACCACCTGTAAAAGATGGTCAATCTATATGTGAAGCGTCGCCGTGTTATGCCTTGCACACTCACATGGAAAGTTCTTCGGCGCGGTGCGTGCAGGCTTCAAACGAGTTGATCATCGCCTCATTAAAGCCCTGTTCTTTCAAGACATTCAGCAAAGCAAATGTTGTGCCGCCCTTTGACGTGACCATATCGATAAGCGCCTGTGGGTCTTTGCCGCTGTTTAAAAGCATATCGGCGCTGCCTTTCATGGTCTGGCAGAACAGTGTAAGCGCGGTCTTCGGGTCAATGCCCTGCTGCGCTGCATAATCACAAGTGAGCTTTGCAAGCAGATACAAATACGCAGGCGAGCTGCCGCTGACCGCAATCACCGCATTCATCTGCGCTTCGTCAATCTCCTGCGTGACACCGCAGCAGGAGAAAGCGGAACGCACGCGCGCAAAATCCTCTTCCGGCACATTGCTTGTCCGGCACAGCGCCGTAGCGCCCTCACCGAGCAGCAGCGGCGTGTTCGGCATGGCACGCACGTAGCGGCGGTCTGCGCCGAGCGCGTCCTGCAAATTCTTAAACGTTACGCCCGCAGCGATTGAAACGATGACAACGTCGTCTGCATTCTTCTTCGCAACGGTCGACGCAATAACGCGCAGCACCTCCGGGAAAATCTGTGGCTTTACGCAAAGGAACACCGTATCACAAAGCTCGGCAACTTCTTCGGCAGAAGCACAGGCTACGCAGCCGGATTCTGTAAAGCGCTGCATTTTTTCCGCGTGCGGATTGTACATATAAATATCCCCGACCGGGAAAGTGCCGGAAGATAAGATACCGCCGATAATCGCGGACGCCATGTTTCCTATGCCGATAAAGCCCAATTTGCCGTTTTTCATGATACGCCACCTCACTTCTGTCTTATATACTATAATACTTTTTAGCCAAATTTGCAAGAGCTTCCGTGAATATTTTTGCATCTGCACAAATTTATGTCTATAATCTTATGTAAACTTATGAATATACAGTTCTGATTTGCTACAAGTTGTTATGAATAAATATGCAAAATCGTTCTTATGCTCTTGATTAGCAGCTACAAAATTTCGGCTTAAAATCTGACTTTTTCATCTCTATTCACACCCATTATTCCACCGCATACGCTGCATATTGCAAATATTACGTTCCGTATAACAAGAAGTGCAACCCGCATATTTGCATACAGCATAACGCTTATTGCAACATAGAAAACTGCATAGAGCGTGCCAAGCACAAGGCCGTGCAGCAAGCCTTTTTCCCCCGCGAGGCGCGCCGCAAGGAAAGCGGAAGCAAAGACAGAAACGCCGCCGATTACCGCCGCAGCCGTACCGAGTATAGGCTCGGACGGCAAAAAGCCGAGCTTTAAAATCATAAAGGCACAGACCGCGATCAGCACAGCCGAAAACAGCACAGAAAACAGGAGACCCAAAAACAGCTTCTTAAAATTCAGCATAGAAAAAGCCCCTTGAAATAAGTTTTGTTTCATACTTATTCCAGGGGGCTCAAAACTATTCGCTTTTAAACAGAGTGAAACTTACGCGTCTTCCTCGTGGATGGTATCGACGCTGCCGATCGCCCAACGCTTGATGCGCAGTCTTGCACGGTCGCTGCCGGTCTCGATGATAACACTGTCGGTCTCATCCTTTACAGCGATAATTCTGCCGCAAATGCCGCCGATGGTCGTGATCTCGTCGCCGACCTGTGCGTTCTTGCGCATTTCCGCTTCCTTCTTCTTCTTCTTGTTCTGCGGGCGGAAGAAAATGAAGTACATAGCCGCGATGATCGCACCGTAAACAAGGAGCATGATCAGCATGCTGGACATGTTGCCGCCGGCTGCTGCACCTGTCGTTGTCAAAACACTCAAATTCATGGTTTTCTTTCCTTTCTTTCATGGTGCGCTCCGTTCGACTGCAAAGCGGTCAATACACCCGTCACCAAATTAACTTTATACATTATAACAAAAGCCATTCGTGGTTGCAAGGATTTTCTAAATTCTTTTGTTAAATTTCTCTGAATACTCCTGATAAAATGCTTCAAACCGGTCTTCATCGAGCGCGTTACGAATGCGTTCCATCAAATTGTTGTAGAAATAAAGGTTGTGCATAACCGTCAAGCGCATGGCAAGCATCTCCCCCGCTTTGAAAAGGTGGTGAATATAAGCACGGGAAAACTTGCGGCAGACCGGGCAGTCGCAGGTCGGGTCGACCGGTTGATCGTCCAGCGTGTATTTCGCATTGAGCATATTGCGCACGCCTTCATTTGTAAATGCATGACCATGGCGTGCATTGCGGCTCGGCATCACGCAGTCGAACAGGTCAACGCCGCGGTGCACCGCTTCCAGAATATTTGTCGGCGTGCCCACACCCATCAGGTAGCGGATCTTATCCTGCGGCATATGCTCTTCAACCGCTTCAATCACTTCATACATGACCTCTGCCGGCTCGCCGACCGCAAGGCCGCCAATGGCATAACCATCGAGCCCCAATTCCGCAATCTCCTTCATGTGGTTCACGCGCAGATCGATGTATGTGCAGCCCTGATTGATGCCGAACAGCATTTGGTTCGGGTTGATCGTATCCGGCAGCGCATTCAGTCTGTTCATCTCCGCCTTGCAGCGGCGCAGCCAGCGTGCTGTGCGTGCGCAGGAATTTTTCGCGTAGTCGTATTCCGCCGGGTTTTCCACGCATTCGTCAAACGCCATGGCGATGGTAGAACCGAGGTTGGACTGAATACGCATGCTTTCCTCCGGGCCCATGAAGATGCGATGGCCGTCGATGTGCGACGCAAACGTCACGCCTTCTTCTTTGATATTGCGCAGCTTCGCGAGCGAGAAAACCTGAAATCCGCCGCTGTCCGTCAGTACAGGGCCGTCCCAGCCGGTAAACTTGCGTACGCCGCCCATTTTGCGCACCACGTCATCGCCCGGGCGCAGATGCAGGTGGTACGTGTTGGAGAGCATCACTTGACATTTAATATTTTTAAGGTCGTAAGCAGAAACCGCACCCTTAATCGCCGCAGCTGTCGCGACGTTCATAAACGCCGGTGTCTGCACCGTGCCGTGCACGGTTTGGAGCTCGCCGCGCCGCGCGTGGTTTTCTCTTTTGATAAGCTTGTACATGTAAAGAAAATTCCTTTCAAAGTTATTTGATGAACATGGCGTCGCCGAAGCTGAAGAAGCGGTAGCGCTCCTTGACGGCAGTGTTATACGCATTCAAAATGTGTTCGCGGCCCGCAAGCGCGGAGACCAGCATGATGAGCGTACTTTCCGGCAAGTGGAAGTTCGTGATGAGCGCATCAAGGCCCTTAAATTCAAAGCCCGGATAGATGAAAATATCCGTCCAGTCATCGTCCTCACAAATTTTGCCGCATTTCTTTGCGACAGATTCAATCGTGCGGCAGCTCGTAGTGCCGACAGCGATCACGCGTCCGCCGTTTTTCTTCGTCTCGTTGATGGCGTCGGCAGTCTCTTTCGGCATGTGATAATGCTCGCTATGCATTTTGTGGTCGAGAATGTTATCCACGCTTACCGGGCGGAACGTGCCAAGGCCGACATGCAGTGTGACGAACACGACCTTCACGCCTTTTGAGCGAATTGCATCGAGCAGCTCCGGCGTAAAGTGCAGACCGGCCGTCGGCGCAGCGGCAGAACCTTCCTCTTTGGAATACACTGTCTGGTAGCGCTCTTTATCCTTGAGCTTTTCTTTAATATAGGGCGGCAGCGGCATCTGGCCAATCTTATCCAGCTCCGTGAAGAAGTTCGTGCCCCTGTCGTAATGGAAGCGGATCAGGCGGTTGCCGTCGTCCTTTACTTCGATGACCTCGCAGGTCATGGAGCTGCCCTCGAACGTGAACGAGGTGCCGACCTTTGCACGCTTGCCCGGACCTGCAAGTGCTTCCCATACATCGTCACCGCAATTTTTCAGAAGCAAAAATTCAACGTGCGCGCCGGTCTCGTTTTTAATGCCGTAAATACGCGCAGGCAAAACGCGGGAATTGTTGAGTACAAGACAATCGCCCTCGTTCAAATACTCCGTGATGTCGTGAAAATGTCTGTGCTCGATCTCACCGGTTGTTTTGTCCAACACCATCAGGCGCGAAGCGTCACGCGGTTCAATCGGCGTCTGGGCGATAAGTTCTTCCGGAAGCTCAAAATCAAAATCTTTTGTCTGTAAAGTTTGCGTATCCAAGTATATTCCTTCCAATCTGAATTAAAATAGCCGCATCCCCCAAATTACGCAGGATTATTCTAAGAATTTTTCATAAATAAATTGACAACAATCCGTATTCCATGTATTATAATAAGGATAGAGGCGCGGTTTGTAAAAGTATCCGCGGGTTTTGGCCCTCCACAGGCATCGGCCCGCAGAAAAAGGACACACCGCCGAAGATCTCAGCGCATGTGGTACGCTTGGATCTGGTTGCTGTGGCGAAAGCCCCGTAACTGTCATCTGCAATAGGATGGAGTGCTATCAGAGCTTTTCCGCAGGGAGACTTTCGTAAAAGCCTGTGCACATTCTATTATATTGTATGTATGACCGGATTTCAACCGGTTTTTTTTCGCTCAAAAATGAAATTTGACTTTAATTTCGTTTTTGAGCGTACATTTCATCATTTTTGAAAGGATGTCCTGCAAACAGGACGGGTGAAAGAAATGAAAAAGTATAATGTCGGTATCATTGGTTGCACAGGCATGGTCGGTCAGCGTTTTGCAACGCTCCTTGAAAACCATCCGTGGTTCAACGTGACCGCTCTTGCGGCCTCTTCCCGCTCCGCCGGTAAAACATATAAAAGCGTCGTTGAAAAACGCTGGGCTATGAAAACGCCCATTCCCACAAGTATGGCGGATATGATCATCTTAGACGCTGTTGCAGATATGGACGAAGTCGTCTCCAAGGTCGATTTTGTATTCTGCGCCGTCGATATGAAAAAAGACGAAATCCGCGCCCTTGAAGAAGCTTATGCGAAAAAGGAGTGCCCGGTCGTCTCCAACAACAGCGCAAACCGCGGCGTCGAGGATGTGCCGATGGTTGTGCCGGAGATCAACGCCGACCACATTGAGATCATCAACGCACAGAGAAAGCGCCTCGGCACAAAGCGCGGCTTTATCGCCGTAAAGTCCAACTGCTCCCTTCAGAGCTACGTTCCGGCTATTCACCCGCTGATGGACCTCGGCATCACGAAGGTGCTCGCCTGCACATATCAGGCCATCTCCGGCGCCGGCAAAACCTTTGAAACGTATCCCGATATTCTTGACAACGTCATCCCGTATATCGGCGGCGAGGAAGAAAAATCCGAGCAGGAGCCGATGAAGCTGTGGGGCCACATTGAGGGCAATAAGATTGTCAACGCGACCACCCCGTCCATCACGGCACAGTGCTTCCGCGTGCCGGTTTCCGACGGCCATACGGCTGCGGTGTTCGTCTCCATGGAAAAGAAGGTCTCACCGGAGGAAATCATCCGCCGCTGGACAGAGTTCCGCGGCCCGGCACAGGAGCTCGAGTTGCCGAGCGCACCGAAGCAGTTCCTGCACTACTTTACGGAAGCAGACCGTCCGCAGGCAAAACTCGACCGTGAACTGGAACATGGTATGGCCGTTTCCATCGGCAGACTGCGCCCGGATACCCAGTATGACTACAAGTTCGTTTGCCTTTCCCACAACACGCTGCGCGGCGCAGCAGGCGGCGGTGTTCTGCTTGCAGAGCTGCTCGCGAAGAAGGGCTATTTTGACTAATACCGTTCAGGAGGTATTTTTTAGATGAAAGAAACCATTTTTACCGGCGCAGCGGTGGCACTTGTTACCCCGTTTAACCCGGATATGTCCGTAAACTACGAGGAGCTTGAAAAGCTCATCGAGTTTCAGATCACAAGCGGCACCGATGCCATTGTCACCTGCGGTACCACCGGCGAAGCGGCAACGCTCACCGATGAAGAGCACGTGAAGGTTATCGAGTTCACCGTAAACAAGGTTGCCGGCCGCGTGCCGGTCATCGCAGGCACCGGCAGCAATGATACCGCCTACGCCGTGGAGCTCTCCCAAAAAGCAGAAGCACTCGGCGCAAACGGCCTTCTGCTTGTCACGCCGTACTACAACAAGACTTCCCAGCGCGGCCTCGTTGCAAGCTTCAACCGCATCGCGGGCAGTGTAAAAATCCCGTGCATTGTGTATAATGTCCCGAGCCGCACCGGCCTCAACATTCTGCCGGAAACGTACTACGAGCTCTCGAAGACGCAGAACATCGTTGCCACAAAGGAAGCGAACCACGACATCTCCGCGCTCATCAAAACGCGTGAGCTTTGCGGTGATGACCTCACGGTTTACTCCGGTGAAGACACGCAGACTTTGCCGATCGCGTCTCTCGGCGGCAAGGGCGTCATCTCTACGTTCTCCAACATCATGCCGAAAGAAATGCACGAGCTTGCCACCGCTTCCGTTGCGGGCGACCTCAAGACGGCGCAGGCACTCACGTTTAAGTATCTCGACCTCATGAACGCACTGTTCATGGACGTCAACCCAATCCCGGTAAAGCAGGCATTGAACCTGATGGGCTTCAACTGCGGCCACTGCCGCTTGCCGCTTGCCGATATGTCCGATGAGCAGATTGCAAAACTGAAAGTCGAAATGGCAAAGCATCTGCAGCTCGCCTGATTAAGAAAGGAACGGACGTAAAATGACAAGGATTATTTTATGTGGCTGCTGCGGCAAAATGGGTCACTTCATCACGCAGCTTGTTTCCGAACGCACCGATTGCGAGATTGTTGCCGGCGTTGATCTGAACGTCAATGCACAGACTGCTTCCTACCCCGCTTACACCTCCATCGATCAGGTGACGGAAGTGGCAGATGTTATCATCGACTTCTCCCACCCCTCCCTTTTGACGCCGATTTTGCACTACGCGGCGGAAAAGGGTGGCATTCCGGCCGTGCTCTGCACCACGGGCTACACAGCAGAGCAGACTGCGGAGCTTACCAAAGCTTCCGAAACGCAGCCAATCTTCTATTCCCGCAACATGTCACTCGGCATTAACCTGATGCTGGAGCTTGCAAAAAAGGCGGCAAAGGTGCTCGGCGACCAGTTCGACATTGAGATCGTCGAAAAGCACCACAACCAGAAGATTGATGCGCCGAGCGGCACGGCTTTGATGCTTGCCGATGCGCTTGCTTCCGTGCGCGACGGCGAAACGCAGTATATGTACGATCGCCACGCACAGCGCAAAAAGCGTGAAAAGAGCGAGATTGGCATTCACTCCGTGCGCGGCGGCACCATTGTCGGCGAGCATGAGGTGATCTTTGCGGGCAACAACGAGGTCATCACGCTCTCCCATTCCGCGCAGTCCAAAGAGCTGTTCGCGGTGGGCGCAGTAAACGCAGCGGTATTCATGAGCGGCAAAGGCCCCGGCCTTTACGACATGTCCGCTTTGGTTTAAGAAAGGATGGAACAGATCATGGGCACAACCGAAATCAGCACGGTCAGCAACATCACACTGGTCACCCTGCAAGGCAGCCCCGCCACCACAGGCTTTATGGCTGAGGTATTCGAGCGCATCGCGGAGCTCGATATCAACATTGATATGATCTCCATGCCCCCGAACCACGGTGCAAATGCCGGCCTTTCTTTTACCATTTCTGACCAAGACCTCATCGAGGTGCTGTCTTTTGCGAATACGCTCAAGACCGAGACCGGCATCAAGGTTATCGTCAGCAGCGTGAACCATAAAATCTCCGTCTATGACCCGCAGATGAAAAACACGCCGGGCATGGCCGCCAGAGTGTTCAGCGCCATTGCCGCAAGCGACGCCGACATCCGCCTCATCACGACTTCCGAAGTCGAGATCTCCCTCCTCGTCACGGAAGCGGACTACGACACCGTTCTGGAAGCCATCGAGGAAGCGGTCAACGCGAAATAATTTTTAGACAACTATAAATACGAAAACAGAAGGTCAAGTCTCTTATCCGGCTTGACCTTCTGTTTTTGATTCTTATGCTTTGTATTTTGGGTTCAATTTCAGAGAATAAAGTTTATAAAGCGTATAAGCACTTTCATTTTTATTGTTATGAATCATGTTCACACACGGCCCAACGAGATCTTTATATACCTCGTTCCAGATTTCTTGGGCGTTCGATTTTTGATTGATAGCTTCAACGATCCCCGGCGCCATTTCATAGTATTCTCTGATTTTCGCTTCGCCGTTCGGCCGATCGTGTCATATATATGGCATATAAAAAACGAGTGAACACAAAAGCCAAAGCCGCTGAATACACTCGTTTTTATGTGGGAGGACTATAAAATAGATTTTTTCGCCTTTTCTTATTCAATTGCTTTCAATTCTTTTTCTAACACATCTGCAAAATGCTGAACAACCTCGCCAAGTGTTTCAGCATAGTCGAATGTATCTTTATCATGTCGGTACTTTAACGGGCATTTGCGGACATTTAATGCGGTTGTTAGAGCGTGCACATCCGGGCAGAGATTGTTTTGAAGCGCCCATTCTGCCGCTTTTGTTTTAGAAATAATCTTGCCTGTGCGAAGTGTGTATATGCAACGAGATATATCCAACAGCCAACCGAAAGAATAAAAATTTCTTCCGGTGCTTTGTGCGTACTTTCTTATAGTCTTATAGTGACGATTCACATCGGCATACAACTCATGTAAATCCGGATATCTCAGTTCTTTTCGTATATCCTTCCCGTACAAAAGAATACTGCTCTCAATCAGTTCTGTTTTGCCAAAGCCATCTAGCAAATACCTGTCGGTAATTCTCTCTCCGCTTGTACCCCAATAAATCACTCGGTCATCAGCGTTTGCGAGAAAGGCACTTCTGGTGAGCATAGCGCCCTCAAAAGAACGGTAATAAAGATTATCGGGTTCATCTGCGAGCATAGTCCGGCGGAGATTTACAAGCAAATTTGCCTGTGACTCGGATATTTGCTTCTCCGTCAGGACTAAAATATCAATATCGCTCCAACCCAATCTGAAATCATTCAATGCAGACGAACCGTACAAATATATTGTAGGGTCACAGTCCGCAAGAATACAGCTGATTTCCCGAACCATACCGTTAATAGACATCTGTCGGGCTTTTCGTTCTGCGCCGACGGGGAAAAGGACAAATTTTTGATTTGGGTAATCGAATTCCTCTATAAGTTCATCTGCAACAAAACCGAATTTCTCATACAATGTTCTTGGTGCAATTCCTTTTTCATCATCAGCCCGAAATGTAGAAACCGTTATTTCTTTTGTTTTGTCTAAATTGGCAAGTGCTTCATCCATAAGCATTGTAGCCACACCGCGGCGGCGGTATTGGGGTGCAACTGCAAGGCAGCAAATCATGTTGTGTGCTCGTGAAAACAATATAACTCCCGCAATTTTGGATTCTTCTTTTACACAAACAGCCTGCCGCTTATCCATAAATTTCAGGACGCTGGTTTTATGCTCATTTAGCTTTTCCTGTGTTTCAAGCCCCGGAAAATTCCATCGAACCTCTGTTATTAAGTCCATCCATTTTTCAATATCTTCAGGTACGCCATAAAGAAGCTGCACAGTATTTCACCTCCGTTCATTGTGTGCTTTAGCTGCAAAAGAGGTTGTTTTACTTATAGATTTTTGATTTCTATCTGCCTGCGTATCGGGTGTTCGGTTGTGTGAGAGTTCAAAACCTTATATAAAGGGAAAACGACCGATTTACATCTACAAAATCGGTCGCTAAAATTTTGCCGTATAAAACGGTGGAAACCCCGATAAAATCGGGATTTCCACGGGCTATATCTTTTTTATAGTCTCTTGATGGTGCGGGTAACAGGATTTGAACCTGCACACCGAAGTACCAGAACCTAAATCTGGCGCGTCTGCCAATTCCGCCATACCCGCATATTTTGTTGACTAAACTATTATACCGTATTCTGAGGAAAAATCAAGTCCAAACAGAGAAAAACCCGGAAAGAGTTTCTCTCCGGGTAATTTCTCTTGAGCAAATTACTTATGCCTTCTTCTGCTCTGCGAGCGCTTCTTCCAGTGCGAGCGCGAGCTGATCCGGGCAGGAGGTGTTCTTAAAGCCGCACTTGATGCCCTTGCAGCGCTTTACGTATTCGTCAACGGTCATGCCGACCGCAAGCGCTGCCACGCCCTGCGTATTGCCGTTACAGCCGCCGTCGAATTTCACGGAGCGAATAACGTCGCCGTCGAGCTCTACATGAATGCCTCTGGAACATACACCTTTCGGTGTGAAATCATACTTCATTTTGCATTTCCCTTTCATTCAGAAAATAATTTATCAAATTCGGATTCGGCCGTCGTGAACGTGCCGACCGGATTTTTCTTTGTCGTGTAAAAGCCGTGATAATCCGTGCCGCCGGTGACAGCAAGGTCATACTTTTCGGCTAAGCGCAACATTTCCGCTTTATCCTCCTCCGTGTTGCGCGGGTGATAAACTTCAATGCCGCGGATGCGGTGGTTTCTGCACAGCTCGCGCAGAAGATCCATGCTGTGGTATTCGCTCGGGTGCGCCAAGACCGCGATGCCCTCTGCGGCGTCAACCGCGTCCATCACGGTATCGATGTCGGGATAATCCACCTTCTCGTAGGCGATGCCCGTTTTGGAATCATAGAGCTTCTTAAAAACCTCGCCGAACATCTCACTCGCGTAGCCGGCGTCCATTAACGCCTGCAAAACGTGCTGCTTGTAGATATTCGTCGAGCCCTCCGCGCGGCGCAGAATCATCTCGCGCGGAATCGCATACAGGCGGCAGACCTTATCAACGGAGCGTAGCATCGCCGCATGGCGGCTGTCCGTCGTTTTTTGCAGCAGCGGCAGTAACACTTCGGGCTTCTTCGGCTTATAGCACAGGATATGCGCTTTGCCATGTCGCTTCGGATCTGCAGCAGAAATTTCCACGCCGGGAATCACCGTCACGCCCGCTTCCCGCCCAAGCTCCAACGCGCATTCGCAGCCCGCCATGGTATCGTGGTCGGTGAGCGCAAACGTCGTCACGCCGCGGAGCGCAGCAAGTTGTATAAGCTCCTCAAGCGGCGTGGAGCCGTCCGAATATCTTGTGTGGCAGTGCAGGTCAATAGACATTGGTTTTCTCCTTTCGCGGCTTTTCCGGCGGACGCGTCAGCAGCTTTTCGGCTGTGAAGCGCCGGAACCCGAAGTTGAATAAACACAGGTCGATCACAACGATGATCGCTGTCAAAATCAAAAGTGCAATACTGTTTAAGCGATACAGGCCCATAATCTGCCCGATGAAGATGAGCAAAATCGGCAGCACGATATAGCCGGAAATTTGAATGGATTCCGCTGTGGAGCGTGCTTTCACGGTCAGCATCGCAGCAAACGTAACACCCAGCACCGTGATGGCCGGCGAGAGCAAAAGCACCAGAACGAACCATGAAAGGTCAAAGAAAAACGGCGCTTTCAAAACCATATCGCCGATAGCCGTGACGACAAAGAACAGAATAAACGAAACCGCCGTGACAAGCCCGGAAGCCAAAATACTGCTTGCCGCCTTCACCTGCAAAAAGCGGCGCACGCTGAACGGCGCAAACAGAAGCGTTTCCATTGTGCCGTGTGCCCGCTCGCCCGCAAACGTGTACGAAGCCGTAATGATTGCCGATAAAAGCGGAATGAGCATAAACAGCATCGGCGAGATAAACGCCGTGAAAATGTAGAACATCTGCGCGCGCTCGTCCGTCCCCTGCGGAATGTTATCGAGCAGGTTTTTAAACTGCTCCACACCGGAGGATTTCGGTGAGACCATAGCGGAAACGAACAGGAACAAAAGCGGGAACGCCACCGCAAAAACGAGCGGCAGTGCGATGAGCAACGTCAAGATCAGCCTGCGGCGGCACAAAGCGGAAAGGTCCTTCATCATGAGCGCGCGTTCCGCTTTGGAAAACAGCTTATAAAACAGCTTCTTCATGCGGTGTCTCCTCTCCCGGCTTTTTCACAAACGCGTAATAAACATCCTGCAATGTGGGCGTACACACGGATGCTTCGTAAATGCCGACATTCTCCCGCACAAGCCCGGAAATAAGCTCCGGCATATCGGCTTCGGATTCGATTGGCTTTTCCCACGCGCCATCATGCAGTGTGAAGTCCTCCGGCATCTTCTGCGTGTCGCTCACGCGGATTACCGCCATAGGCGTCAATTCAGAAGCGGCCGTAAGCATCGAAAGGTCGCCGCTCGCCCGTAAAAAGCCGTGCTCCAGCACCGCAAAGCTTGTGCAGATTTCCTCCGCGCTTTCAAGATGATCGGTGCAAAGCAGCACCGTGGCGCCGGTTTCCTTTGCGTAATCCGAAAGTGTACGCAGCACCATTGCGTCCGATACCGCTTGCTCGCCGCCGGGCAAACCGTCCGAAAACACGATCTGCGGGCGATGCACAAGCGCACGCGCCAGCGATAACCGGCGGCACATCTCTGTAGAAAACGTGTAGACCTTGCGGTCGCGCGCGTTCCAAAGGTCAAGCTTCTTCAAAAGCTGCGCCGCATGTGTACGGGCTTGCTCCTTGCGCATGCCATACATGGAAGCGAACATCAGCAGGTTTTCCAGAGCGCTCATACTTCCAATGCAGGCCGCCGTATCGGTAACGATACCGCTTTTCGCGCGCAGTTTGCGACTCTCTTTCACAGAAGAAAGTCCCAGCACTGTGCTGTCGCCGAGCGTCGGGCGCACAAGACCCGTTAAAAGGCGCAGCAGCGTCGTTTTGCCGGATCTCTCCGGGCCGAGGCAGCCGACGATCTCCCCGGCTTCCACTTCAAGGTCCACGCCATTTATCGCAATGATGTCGCCGTATTTTTTCGTTAAATTTGCAGTTTGTATCGCGATCATCTGCTCACCGCCCCTCAGCGCACATCGGAGGTGCCTTTTTCGCGCAGATAGGTTGATTCCAAATCAGCCATGTGCAGCTTCACGGCGAGCGGATAGCGGTCAAATGCCAGGCTGATGGCAAAGCTGCCTCCCTTCGCCGCGTCGTCAAAGCCACCCATGTGCCAGCGGATTGCCATGGCCTCCACGGGCTTTAGACGCATAAAACGCTCGATGAGGTAAACGGATTTTTCACCGTGACCGAACGGGAATGCATCGTCCACCGTGTAAAACGGACGCTTTTCCCACTGCCCGGTCTCGTCATTTTTCACGTTGCGCGTGGAGGTCTTATAAAACTGCGATTTGCACACGTCGTGCAGCAGCGCACATATCGCAAAGCTTTCTTCACTGTCGCCCTCGTCAAACCAACGCTCGCGCATCGCCTTGTAGACATTCAGGCTGTGCATCACAAGGCCGCTTTCGCAGGCACAGTGGAACTTTGTGCTTGCCGGCGCGGTGTAAAAATCGGTGGTATCCAGCCACGCCAAAAGCTTCTGCGAGCCCTCGCGCGTGATATTCTGTGTATAAATGGAGATAAATTCCTCTCTGTACGGATTCGACATGCTTGTCCTCCCGTAGATAAATTTCAAACTCTGCGTATAGTATAACACAGAAATCGCGTGTTTTCAAACAGTTTTGCGGTTTGTAAAGAAAAAGAAAGGTCATCGCAGCAAATGCCGAGATGACCCTTCCGGTAAATCAATGATTGCCCGCGCAGCCGTGCTTATCTTCTCCGCAGCTATGGCTGCCGCAGTCATGACCGCCCTCGTGGTGATGGTGTGCACAGACGGTATCCGGGTTATAGAGCAGTGTGCCGTTCAGCAGCGAATTGACCGCCGCGTCCGCGCTGCCGGAAACACCGGGATACAACTCGATGCCCGCTTCTGCAAGCGCCGTGCGCGCACCGCCGCCGATGCCGCCGCAGATGAGCGCATTCACGCCGTGCTGCTTCAAAAAACCAGCCAGTGCACCGTGACCGCTGCCGTTTGTGGGCGCGACCTCTGCATTTTTAACTTCGCCGTTCTCAATCTCATAGATCTTAAATGCTTCGGAATGGCCGAAATGCTGGAAAACCAGTCCGTTCTGATACGTTACCGCGATTTTCATGTTCATGCTTCCTTTCAAATCAAACATCCTATTTTCTGCTACGTGCAGAATATGCTCCGTCTGCGGCTGTGCCGCGTTTCGGCATTTGTCATATTCCGCACGGCTGCACCCGCCATGCTGCGGTGTGCAGGGCAACTGCTCTGCAGAAAACGCCATGCGAGAGAGCTGGCTGCTGAGTTCTTTAAGCGCCGCGCGATTGACGGTGTAGTGCATGAAATAACCGCACTTTTCGCCGAAAATGAGCCCCGCTTCACGCAGAACTTTTAAATGTTGTGAAACCGCCGCTTCCGAAATATCCAGCTGTCTTGCCAGTGCGCGCACGCAACAGTTGCGGCGCAGCAAAAGGCGCAGCAGCAAAAGGCGGTTTTCATCTGCCAGTGCTTTGAACATCATAGCCGTTGAACCCATAGCGTCCTCCTGATTAAGCATTTACTAAATTAAATTATAGCACGAATTTTAATTTAGTCAATACTAAATTAAATTTTCGCCTGTAAAAAGGCAGCACACCGAAACGATGCGCTGCCAAAAACTTTTATGTACGGTCATTCAACAGAACGGAAGCCCTTGCCGATGATCTCGCTCGTATTCGTGATGAACATAAATGCCTTTTTATCGACGGAACGGACATACGCGCGGAGCTTCACAGCTTCACCGCGTCTGCACGCAACCATGACGACCTTGCAGCCCTCATGCGAATACGCGCCTGTGGCATCCACAATGGTCGAGCTGCGGTTCATCTTGTGAATGATGTAATCGCAAATCTCCTCCGGGTGCGTGGTGACAATGGAGAAATATTTGCAGAGGTTAATACCTTCAATCACGGAATCTACCATGAACGCTTTGATAGCAAGACCGAGCAGCGAAAACAGGCCTGTGCGGATATCGAATACAAACGTCGCGGAAAATGCGATGAGCGCATCGCTGACGAGCAGCGCTTTGCCGATATCAAGACTCGTGTACTTTTTGAGGATCATCGCAACAATATCCGTGCCGCCGCTCGAAGCGTTGCAATTAAAGAGGATCGCCGAGCCGACCGCCGGCAGCATCATGCCGTAGCACAGCTCGAGGAACGGCTGATCGGTAAGCGGCTTGGAAAGCGGAATGACCTTTTCAAACAGCCACGTAAAAAACGAAAGCAGCATGCTGCAATACACGGTAAGCACACCGAAACCGCGTCCTAAAATGATAAAACCGACGATGAGCAGGATGATGTTGATAATCCACATGATATCCGCCGTGGAGAACGACGGAAAAATACGACCGAGCAGAATAGAGATACCGCTCACGCCGCCGGTGGAAAAATTATTCGGAAATTTAAAGAAATAAATGCCGATGGCAAAAATAAAGGTGCCAAATGTGATGAGCAAAAATGTCTTTAAATTTTGCTTTGTAAGCTTTTCTTTAACGTTTTGGATTGGGTTATTCATACTACGCCAACTTTCCTCATTGCAGGCAAGCCGCCTGTTTTTAGTCCGTCTGAGATTTTAACACAGCAAACACCAAAATTCAACAGGAAAGCACGCAAATGAATAATTGATTTTTTCTCCGTCATTTTTTGCAAGTTGCGTCTTTCAAAACTTGCTTTACATACGTTTCGAGCGCGTTTTGATACGCCGGAAAACGTTCCCGAAGGGAACCGGCAAACGTCTCGGACTGTATGAAATCGCAGAATTTGTCATACGGCAGAAATTTGTAATCGATCGTTTCATTCGCCTGCAGCGTGATTGGGATATCCGCGCTTTCAACCGTTGCGGCATACTCGTAAAACACCGTCGGGCCGTGCGTCAGACGCAGCAAAAAGTTATGATACAAAAAGGAGAGCGGTCGAAACCGTTCTCCTTCTTTGCTTTTTAAATCAAATCAGGCTGCGGATGTAATCCGCCGCTTTGCGGATATCGCCCTCAGGGTCGTCGCCGACTTCGCGTTCGATCGTCAGGAAGCCCTTATAGCCGATGTCGTTCAGCGCCTTGAAGTACGCCGGGAAATCAACGTCGCCTTCGCCGAGCGGAAGCTCAATGAAGGAAGCATCGTTCAGCATGTCGGATTCCTCCATGCCGTACAGGATCTCCGGGCTGACATAATGCAGACGCTTGCCGTCTTTTGCATGTGTGTGCACGATATAATCCTTCAGCGTGTAGACCGCCTGAACCGGGTCGTCGCCCGTGACCATGACAAAGTTTGCCGGATCAAGGTTGACGGAAACACCCTTGGAATGGAGGCCGTCAAGGAACCCCTTCAGCGTCGTTGCAATCTCCGGGCCGGTCTCCACGGCGAAGTGCGCCTGCATAGAGTCTGCATACGCCGCAAGCTGGCCGCAAGCATCCTGCATGATTGCATAGCGCGGGTGGCTCGGGTCGTTCGGTACAACGCCGATATGCGTTGTGATCACATCGGTCTCGAGGTCCTTTGCAAGGTCTACGATGCGTTTGGATTTTTCAATGAGCTCTGGGTTCAGCTTCGGGTCGTTGAAGCCGTGGCCGAGGTCGCCGCACAGCGCAGAGATCGTCAGGCCGTGATCCTTCACGCGCTTCAAGAATTCGCGGCGTGCTTCTGCGTTCATATTCTCGGGCGACATTTCGCCTCTTGTTGCGTAAACCTGAATGCCGGTCGCGCCGACTGCAACAGCTTTATCGAGAGCCGTGAGCGTATCGGTGCGGAAGCCGTCCATCAGAACGCCGATAGAAAAGGGATACATAAGCAATTTCCTTTCTTAATGCACAGGGAGCTTAGCCCAGCGTGATCTCTTTGTGCTGCTCGGAGGAATCGTAAATCGCCTGCATCATCTGTGCCGTGATGATAACGGTGTCGATGTGAGACGGCAGCTTCTTGCCGGTCTTGATGCAGTCGATGAATGCATCAATCTCGTTCTGGAAGTGGTCGCGCATCTTAAAGACAGGCTTATACTCCGTGAGTGCACCGTACTCGGAGCTGTAAACGGTGAAATCCTTGCCGTACTGGAGACGGATGCCACCCTTATCGCCCATGAAGTCGATGTAACACTCGTTTTCGCCGATGTTCTGCGCCCAAGCGCCGTGCAGAGAGATGACCGGGCCTTCGGTACGGATCATGCCGACAACGGAGTCGTCCACGTCGTAGGTGCCGTCGTACTTCGGGGGACCTGCCCACATGTCGGTGTATGCGTAGCCCTTCATGTCCTTGCCAAGCTCGCAGAAGGCTTCACCCGTAACGGTCTTAACCTTCGGGTCGCCGCAGCAGTACATAACGATATCAAGGTAATGTACACCCCAGTCAATCAGAGCACCGCCACCTGCAATCGCCTTTGTGGTGAACGCGCCGCCGAGGCCCGGAATGGAACGGTGTGCACGGAAGCTGGCATGTACATGGTAGATCTCGCCGAGCTTGCCGTCGTCGATATACTTTTTGATGAGGTTAACGCTGTCATTGAAGCGGTTAACAACGCCGATATTGAGCACCTTGCCGGTCTCGTGCTGAACCTTCTGCATCTCAAGGGCTTCTTTGTAAGTTCTTGCAGCCGGCTTCTCGCACAGAACATTCTTGCCTGCGCGCAATGCGTCAATGGAAATGGTCGGGTGAACATTGTTCGGGGTGCAGACGGAAACAGCTTCAACTTCCGGGTCTGCCAGGACATCGTGATAATCCACAACAGCGGTGCCGCAGCCGTACTTTTCAACGGCAGCCTGTGCGCGCTCCGGGATGATGTCGCAGAAATACTTGATTTCTGCCTCCGGGTTGTTCATGTAAGACGGGATGTGTGCTGCATTTGCGATCGTACCGCAACCAATAACGGCAACTTTCATTGGAATACAACTCCTTTAAGAATTTTCTGCGGGCTGCGGAAGGTTCTTTTTATCCTCCTCGGCCCATTTTTTATATTCACGCGGCGCCATGCCCACATATTTTTTGTAGGCGCGGCTGAACGCATGGATCGATTTGAAGCCCATCAACTCAGCGACTTTTGTAACGGAATACCCCTGGCGAAGATACTCGTTTGATTTTTCAAAGCGCCGCTTTGTGTGATAGGATTTCAGGCTTTCGCCCGTAAACGCAGAGAACTTCTGCGCAATATGGGTATAGCTGTACCCAAACTCCGCACTGAGCGCGCTGAGATTTTCCATGGACTCAAGGTGCACATCAATGTAATTGATGACATCGTAGACGAGCTTTTCATCGGAATTATTGCTGCCGCTCAGTAAGTAGTTTTTGTAGAATTTTCGGCTGAAAATGCGGTATACGCCGCAGATGATTTCCTGCATGTACGCTTCAATCAAAAGGTTCGAGAGTACGTCGTCCGAAATGAATTCGGAAAGCACGCGCATGAACGTGTCCTGTAAGCTGACCGCGTTATGAAACTGCACCTGCTCGTTCGTATCGAAAAAACTCTTAAGCTGTGCAATCTTCTCATTTACGATCGGCTCCACAAAATCAAAGCCGAGATAAAAGAAACGCAGCGGTTCGATCTCCGCCGAGATGATGTTGTGCATCTGTCCCTTGCGCACAAGGAGCAGGTCACCCTTCTGCATGGTGTACACCGTATCATCTACATAAAATGCACCGGTGCCGGAAAGCACGTATGTAATCTCATAAACCGCCTGCTCGTGCTCAAAGGTCTGGTAACCTGCTTCGCAGCTTAAGTCCCCAATCTGATACAGAACATATGGCCCGTACAGCATATCCATACCGGCGTATGTATTATCGAAGTGAAATTTTGCCCGATTGACCGGCATTGTGGTATCGCCTCTGTGTTTACGCCCTTATTATAATGAAAGAGCGCAGGAATGTATTTGATATTTTTTGCAAATCAGATGGTAAAAAACACAACTTTACCAGAAAATCAGCTTTTCTTCGCCTCTTTTTCAATGGCATCGAGCTCCCGGCACAAATGGCCGAACAATTCGCCGCTCACAACATTTTCGGTCTCGCCCGTCATGTTAAGCGTCACGCGGTCCAAAAAAGAGGAAAACGCTTCAAGCTCCTCTTCCGAAAAGCCCTGAAACGCCACCGCGTCGATCTGGTCTAACCGCTCGCGGCACATGGCACAGACCCTTTGCCCTTCTTCAGAGATATAAAGCCGCTTGCAGCGCAGGTTTTCTGCATCCACTTCTTTTGTGAGATACCCCGCCTTCTGCAAGCGCTTTGTAGAGAGTGCAATGGAGGCCGGGCTGACGCGCAGATGGTCTGCCACCTGCACCTGTGTGCACCCGGGATTTGCCGCAATGAAATCCAGTACAGGCATCTGGCCGAAATACAGGCCATGCTCCTGCGCCCCACGCCGATGTGCAAGCTGCTGCACAAGCTCCAGCTTATGTAACTTTCTCATCAGTTCATGCAATTCCATAGCCGCACTCCTCATACACCTCTTTGATATTATTATAACCCCGCTGTTAAATTTGTCAACCCATAGTGCCGGTTTCCCGTGCACTTCGGTTCAATATTTTCCTTTACACGGACGCTTTATTGTGCTATACTGTTAGCAGCTTGATTACAACAATTTGGAAGGGGTCTTAAAAATGAATGAAACGATTCAGGTTTTGATGAACCGCAAGTCCGTCCGTGTTTTTGAGGATAAGGAGATCTCACCCGAAATCAAAGATATTATCCTCGCCGCTGCCATGCGCGCACCGACCGGCGGCAACTGCATGCCGTACTCCATCATTGACGTGACAGATCAGTCCATTAAGGATAAGCTTGCCGAAACCTGTGATCATCAGCCGTTCATTGCACAGGCGAAAATGGTGCTCATTTTCTGTGCAGATTACCACCGTTGGTACAGAAAGTTCAAAATGGCGGGCTGCGAAGACATTCCCGCGCCGGAGCTCAGCAACATGGTACTTGCAACGGAAGATGCCGTCATCGCCGCACACACAGCCTGCATCGCCGCGGAAAGCCTCGGCATCGGTTCCTGCTATATCGGCGATATTGTGGAGAACTTCGAGATTCACAAAGAGCTTTTAAACCTGCCCCCGCAGGTCGCGCCGCTTTGCATGCTGGTCTTCGGCTATCCCACCCAGCAGCAAAAAGAAAGAAAGCAGACAACTCGTTTTGCAAAGAGCTCCATCGTGTTTGAGAACCGGTATCGTGAGCTTTCTGAAGAAGAGCTGCTCGAAATGATGCCAAACGACCGCACAAAGGCGTTCTATAACCGCAAATATGTTTCCGAATTTGCGCAGGAAATGGTGCGTTCCACAAAAGAGATCTACAAAAACTGGAATTCCGAGGAATAAGCCATGCTGCACATCGGTTGTCATCTTTCTGCCTCTAAGGGCTACTACGCCATGGGCAAAACGGCACTTTCCATCGGCGCGGATACGTTCCAGTTCTTCACGCGAAACCCGCGCGGCAGCCGCGCAAAGCCGCTTGATCTGAACGACGCACAGAAGTTAAACGAGTTGGCGGCGGAAAATCACTTTGCCGTGCTGCTCGCCCACGCACCGTATACAATCAATCCCTGCTCCGCAAGTGAAGACACCCGCACATTCGCCCGCGAAACGATGCAGGATGATTTGAAGCGTCTGGAAGCCACACCGCACAATCTCTATAACTTCCACCCCGGCAGCCACGTTGGACAAGGCATTGAGACCGGCGTCACACAGATCAGCGAAACGCTGAACGCCATTTTATCTCCCGAACAGACCACCACGGTTTTACTCGAGACCATGGCAGGCAAGGGCACGGAAGTCGGCTCTCATTTTGAGGAACTCCGTGAAATTCTGGACCGCGTAACGCTCTCCGACTTCATGGGCGTGTGCCTCGATACCTGCCACGTGTTCGATGCCGGGTATGACATTGTAAACGACCTCGACGGTGTGTTGGCAGAGTTTGACCGCGTGATTGGGCTTAACCGCCTGAAAGCGGTGCACATGAACGACAGCATCTTCGGGCTTTCCTCTCACAAAGACCGCCACGCAAAGATTGGCGAGGGCAAGATTGGCACGGAAGCGTTCCGCCGCATCATCAACCACCCTGTCCTGCGCCGCCTCCCCTTTTATCTCGAAACTCCAAACGAACTCCCCGGCTACAAAGCCGAAATTGAACTTTTGAGAGCGATGGTTGAGGAGAACTAAAAAAGCTTATATTTTAATTTAAAAGCAAAAAGAACACAAATCGTTTTAAACTAATTGCTCACGATTTGTGTTCTTTCTTTATGTCGTTCTTCTATTCTCCTTTCTGCCATTACATTTTGAACACAGCACCTGCAAATTAGAAGCAACCGTTTTTCCGCCTTTTGAAATCGGAATAATATGGTCGATTTGGAGTCCTAATCACAATGTGAAAACAACTTGCAGTTGTTATTAAACTCGCCCTTAACACGCACAGTGCATTTCACTGCGAAGCAATTTCACAATAACCGCAGGTTATTATTTCACTCGCCGTAAGGCGAATTTCACTGAAAAAGGTCTTTGTCAAAAATGACAAAGACCTTTTTTCTGGTGGAGCCCGCGCGACGGTACTCGAACCCCGAAAATCATCGTGCTGCGGGACTATGTCGTCCTCAGAATTGCCGTATAAAGCAAAAGAACCCCGGCGGGTGCCGGGGTTCTTTTGCTTTATCATGTATTTGCTGGCAGCGCCATCATGCCACGCCCAGGATCTTCTCGACCCTGTTCAGAACGTCAGCAGGATCCAGGCCAGAGCCCTTCACCTTGCCGGCGATCTCCTGCGCCAGCACGTCAGCAGGATCCGGCTCGGCCGGCTTCGCTGCGACGCCCTGGATGGTGCAGTAGCCAGGGTTTTCGAGGTAGATCCAGCCGGCGCCGCTTTTCAGCTTGCCCCAGCCGTCCTGCACCTCGGTGATGGTAAAGACGCCCTTGCCGGTCTGGCCTCTGACCGCGTAGCTCATGCCGGGGCCCTTGCGGTAGTTCAGATCCGGGATAATGACGCGGACAGTGAAGGGCGTCGCAGGGAAGCCCTGGACGGCCCCCGGAGCCGCCTCGGGTGGCTGGGTAGTGCCAGAGCCCAGCAGCTCATTGACGGCCGCAGCGATGGCGCCGTGGCGGTCGTAGAGGTACTGGCCCGGGCAGGCCTTGTTGGCATAGTCGCGGTGCACGGTCATGTTGCAGCCGTTGACCATCAGCTCCTCGGGGCTTAGAGTCTCCTGCTGGGCAATGTATCCGCCGTTTTTCCAGATGGAAGGAAGCACCTCAGTAGTCACCCAGTCAGTGAAGCGCTCTGCGCTGGGCAGTTTTGAGCGGAAGACCAGACGATAGAGATCAGACTCCGGGATGAAGATGGCCTCCTGAGATCTTCCGAGGGTGTCAATGATGGGGTAACGTTTCGTTAGGTCACTTTTGCAGTGGTCGGTGAGAGCCTTGCTCGGGTTGGTGTAGCCGAGGGCGCGAGCGACGTCGCTGCCGCAGAACAGCACGGTGCCGTTCTCGCTGATAGTTCTGATATCCCCACTGGAATTGGTAACAAGGAACGAGCTCAGTTGCCGCCTTCGTTCCTTGTTACCACTACGGAGAGAGGCTAAAAGGTAACGAGCTGGGCCTGTTACCCGGTGTGTTCCCCTAATCGTTACCGCTAAAAAGCCAGTAACTGCAAGGGAAAAACGGCCGAGGGTAACAAGGTAACGAAGTTTCTGTATAGATTATAAAAAATAAAACATATACACACCCAAACAAGCACCCGCGAGGACGCATACACGCGTTATAGGAGTTTCTCTGGAGCCTTGTTACCTCGATGCCTTGATTGTAGAATTATCCACATCTGACTTGTGGACGCAGATGTGGAAAGCGGAAAAGCGTGATTTTACAAGGCTTTTCCACAAGTCCACAAATGTCCACAAGTATTATATGTATTATTACCAATGATCCCGTAATGAGCGCCCATATATGCGTCTGTACGTGTATGTAGACGGAGAAAGAAGGCGACAAAGTTGTGGATCGAGTGGATAGGAAGAACGAACGCTACAGGTCTGAAGCGCTCCCAAAACCGACGAAACGACGAAACACCGATTCAGCCGGCACTTTTGGTGGCTCTGCGACACTCGACGGGAGAGGACGACCGGGGACGGAGATACGGTGACGCTCCTTATATCGAGCGCATTTTGTCCGAACGTTCGCATTGTGCGAGGTCTCGCTCGCACGTTTTGAACACCGTTCAAAATAAACGTTCGGACAAAATGCGACGGCCGCAGAGGCTCCCAGGGTAGGCAGCTGCGGCCGCATTTTGATACGATTTGAAACAACGGTTATTTTGATACCGCACGGAGCGCCGTGCAGCGGATCAGCCGGAGCATTTTGTCCAGGCTGCTCTCCTCATTCTCCTGGACTGCTGCAGCCGTGAGCCTATGCAGCGTAGCAGCTGAGGCGTCAGAAAAATCATACAGAGGCGCCTGCAGCTCCTCATAGGTCAGGAGGCCGCGCAGCGTTGCTTCAGCTGCGACACCTGGGAACCCGCCCTTCTGGATCTGCTCCAGGCCGCTGAGGGCGCCCAGCATACAAACGAGAGCCGGATCTTTGAACGAGACACCGGCGCCGGCCGGCAGGAGCTCGGCCGCTTTTTTCTTTGACAAGGTGGAGAGCAGCTGCAGCACGTCGCCATAGGTGACCGGCTGCTCCTCTGGGCTCCAGTCCTGGCCGGTGAGCAGCCGATCCACGGAGATCTGGCCGAGCTGGCATACACCGGAAGAAAAGAGACAGGCACGGCCCGGGCTCCGTTCATGATCTCACTCAGGGCCACCTCTGCAGCGTTTTCCGTTGATGCTTTCGGCGCTCCTGGGAGATCCTTCAGGTAGGCCATGAAGAAGGCGCCTTGCCGGAGGCCGCTGTTTTTCTGGATCTTTCGCATATTGTCGATCAGTGTCTGATTTTCTATCACTCTGTTTTGCTTCCTTGCCATGCCGCAGCCCTTCTTTAGTGAAATCACTATAAATTTATCATATATACTTAGTTTATCGCCGGTGTGCTCTAATGTCAATGTGCAATCCGTGACGGATTGCAGCGGAAACCTGCGGCAGCCAATGAGCCGCAGCGGAAAACACAAAAAGGAGCGGAAGAGCATGAACACAAGCGAAACCAAAGTAGCGCCCCGCCTTCTGTCCATTGCCCAGCTGAGTCAGTACACCGGCCTCGGCAAGACTAAAGCCAGAACCTGGGCAGACGAGATCGGCGCCGTGCGGAAGATCGGGACGCGCACCCTCTTTGACAGGCAAGTCATTGATGCGGCCCTGGACTCAGTGAAGGAGGACGGAGGGAATGACGCCTAAACTGCATGGAATCACAGAGCCGCTGGAGGCTGCGCTGATCTATGCAGAGCTGGGACTCGCCGTGGTCCCGATCCGGAAGGGCACGAAGCGGCCGCCCATGAAGGCCTGGCAGAAGGAAGCCACTCAGGATCCGGAGAAGATCCGGCAGTGGTGGAGCCACTGGCCAGACTCAGGCGTGGGCGTTGTCACCGGTGAGAAATCCGGAGGCCTGGCTGTGATCGACCTCGACGAGCATCCGGAAGACGGCCGACTCGGCGTCGAGCTGCTGCAGACCTGGGAGGGAGAAAACGGAAGACTTCCGGAGACCTGGACGGCCACAACGGGATCCGGCGGGCGTCACCTGTTTTTCAAGCTCCAGGGCAGCATGAAACGGCAACAACACCTATACGACAATCAAGTGGACTTCCAGACGGACGGCGCTCTGGTAATACTCCCCCCAACGATCCACGCCAAGACCGGCAGGCCGTACAAATGGGACATCGCTCCAGATCAGCGGCCTCTCGCCGTCTATGACGATCAGGCTGCAGCTTTCATCGACGAGGGCTACCTGGAGGCACGGGGCAGCGTCAGCGGCCCACGTTTCGAGGCCCAGAAGGAAGTCACAGCCGGAGGCCGGACGAACTACCTCTTCCGGATGCTGTCCAGCTTGCAGGCGAAAGGCCTCACCGACGCAGCGATCAGAGCGGCCGTATCGGCTGAAAATGACTCTGTATGCGTCCCACCTCTGTCTGATCAAGAGCTGGAGCGTGAAGTGTTCCCGGCGCTGCAGCGTTTTGAGAAGGGCGCCCTCTCCGGAAACAGCGGCCAGAAGCAAGCCAAAAGCAAGGCGCCGCTGAGCCTGGATCTCGTTTCCCTGGACAACGTCCCAGAGGAGCGGCCCGACTGGCTGATCCCTGGCTACATACCCCGCTATCAGATCACGAGCCTGGCCGGAGACGGCGGCAGCGGTAAAACAACGGTTTGGTGCAATATTGCAGCAGCAGTGAGCTCCGGCCGGCCGTGCTTTATCGAGCACGGGGAGACCGTGCAGCGGGAGCCTGGAACAGTTATGTTTTTCTCAGCCGAGGACTCTCTGAAGTACACGCTGGCCCGCAGGCTCCGAAAGAACGGCGCCAATCTCTCCCGGATCATCTCCCTGGACATCTCCGACGAGCGTTTCCAGGCCGTCAAATTTAACAGCGACTTCCTGGAGCAGCTGCTGGCCACTTATCGGCCGGAGCTCTGCATCTTTGACCCGATCCAGTCCTTTGTCCCGGCAGATATCAAAATGGGCGACCGTAACGCCATGCGGCAGTGCCTGGAGCCTCTGATCGGCTACGGCGACAAGTACGGAACCACGTTTTTGATCATCGAGCACACCAACAAGCAGTCCGGAGTCTACGGCCGGCGCCGCATCGCAGACAGCGCTGATATTTGGGATATTTCCCGCAGCGTCCTCATTGTAGGCGATGCCGGAGAAAACGGGCAGCGCTACATGGCCCACGAAAAAGCTAATTATGGCCGGCACAATGACACCGTTCTCTTTACCCTGGACGATGAAGTGGCCACCTTCAGAGGCACGAGCGAGCTCACGGATCGGGACTATGTTTTGAAGGCCCAGTACAGCGGAAAAGCGCAGCCGCAGCGAGCAGACGCCAAGGATCTGATCCTTCATTATCTGGAAAACATCAGCTTCCCTGACGACATGGACGACGCAACCGTCGAGCCTGGCCGCATGGAGACGGCAGACCTCGACGCCTTACTGAAACAGGCCGGCGTCTCTAAGAACACGGCGGCCAGGGCAAAGTCTGAGCTCACGAAAGAGGGCAAGATCAAGGCCGTGGCGACGGGCTTTGGCAAGGATAAAAAATGGTTTACTGTCCTATGCCCAGATGCAAATGGGTAAATAAGTAAAAAAGCCCTTATATATCAGCACTTTTACTTATTTTGCACTTGGGTGAGTAAGAGAGCGTAACAGGCCACTTACTCACCCAGGTGAGAAGAAAGCAAAAACCAAGGAATATAAATACTTTTCGCTTTACTCACCCATTTGTGCGTGGGTATGGGGCGAAAGTGAGAAGAAAGGAAAAGCAAAACATGAGTAATTTGATCGAGAGATACGAGAAAGAGCGGCAAATGGAGTCCGACATCCGGATTCAGCAGCTGAGGATCAAGCGCCTGGAGCACCAGATGGCCTACGAGCTGGACCCGTTCAGCCCTGAGTTCGACGAGGCAGCGGAGAAGCTCCGGAAGCTGAAAGCAGCACTGTATTCTGCAGGTGTCAAAAAGAGCAATTACCACTATGAAACCGCCCAGTTAGAACACGAGGCAGCGCAGCGGAAGCTGGACGCAAGAGGAAACCAGCCGGAGATCTAACCGGCTAAAAATAACAGAAAGGAAATTTACCATGAAAAACGAAGTATTCAAGAATGTCACCCAGACCGTCGAGGCCTTCCAGGCCGACTACCAGGCAAAGCTGCAGGCCGCCGAGGATCATCTGCAGCAGGAGACCAAAAAGAAGGCCGAGGCCGAGGCTAAAGCAGCCGCAGCCGTTGCTGCAGATGATCAGGCCACCTGGAAGAAGGCCGATAAAGACCGCACCGACGCTGCAGCCGGCATCAAGTACGCCCAGGAGCGCCTGGCCATGATCCAGAAGCAGTGCGACTTCCCCCTGGCTGATTTTGGCCAGCTGAGGGATCAGATCGAGGCCGAACAGGGCCGGGCCACTCTGGCTTTTATCGAAGACATCCAGAAGCTGTACTCCAGCGCCTTGGCACTCCTGGAAAAGCTGCAGGCCGTTCACTCTGAGGCCCGTGCAGCAGCCGCCAAACTGTACGCAGCTGGAGGCAGTGAGGACGAGGGCTACACTCGCATTTCTGAAAACAAGCAGGCGAACTGGACTTATCTCGTAGAGAGCGGCAAGATCTTTAACAAGAAGATCCTGGACGCCATCGACAATCCCGATTACAACGACGCCGTGCACCGTGCGGCCTCTTATGCAGCCGAGGCGATCCGGAGAACGGAGGGTAAATAATGGCTGATTTTATCAGACAGCTCGCAGACGAGGCCGGCCGGACTTCTGTCAAGGCGTCCTGCAGTTTGCGGAGACCCGGAGAAAGTAACGGCAGCATAAACGATGCGATCCGGAGAAAAGGCGGCCGAGGCTCCGGATCTCTCAACCCCGATAACCTCGACTCCCAGATCCGAAAGACAGCCGCAGCCAATAACATCCCCGGTGACATGGACGATCAGATCCGCAGCAGCACTGGCCGTATCCGTACCGGCACAAGCAGCGGGCGGGCGCCGTCCATAAATACGGAGCTGGCCGGCCGTATCAGCCAGGCGCTGCTGGGTGATTGATATGGCAGAGACTAAGCCGGTAAAGCTGAAAATTTACCCGGTCTATGGATGCATTCGCGGCGTATACGGTATCACAAGTAGCCGTAGCCGCTGCGGCGCCTGCGACGCTGTAGTCCCGGACGATGTCAAGTTCTGCCCCGGCTGCGGTGTCCCGATTTATGGCCGTGTAGGAGAAGGAAGCTATATCAAATGTTTCCCCCTGCGGGGCCTATATCCCGGACGGGAAGCACTTAGACAAGTGTCCATATTGTAGGGAGCCAATCAGTCAGTAAAAAAGGAGCCCCAAGCCAGCTATGGCCAGGGGCTCTCTTACTGAAATGTGAGAGGAGGAGCAACCACGAGAACCAATGAAGAAATAGTCGCCGCATTCCAGAGCGGAGATCAGAGCGCCCTGTCTGAGCTCTGGGCCAACAATGAGCGAGGCGTCAAATACATGGCCGATAAAATAGCAGCCGCAGGCCTGGGAGACGCTGAGGATCTGCTGCAGGAAGGCTTTTTCGGCCTTCTGAAAGCTGCGGAGGCCTACGATCCGGCCGAAGGCGTCGCTTTTATGACATATGCCTGGCAGTGGCTCCGGAACGCTATGTTTAACTCGATCCGGGCCACCGGCTCAACGATCCGGCTCCCCTCTCACATCCAGGAAAAGATCTGGAAGTACCGGCGCTTTATATCCGATTACCAGAAGAGGACCGGCGCTGCTCCCTCTGATGCCCAAATTCGCGCCGCGCTGAGCGTCGATGCTGCAGCCCTGGCAAAGATCCGGGAGGCGCTGAAAGCCACCACCCTGGCCAGTATAGACGCCCCAGTGGACGACTCAGACGGCTCTCTCACCCTGGGAGACTCCCTCGCCGGAGCCGAGGACCTGGAGGAGGACGTCGGCCGGCGCCTGGATCATGAGAAAATGGCCGGAGAGCTGCAGCGGCTGATCAGCCGCATGGATCCGGAGAAACAGCAAGCGCTGCGTGTCCGGTTTTGGGGCGATCGAGCGCTGACCCAGAGAGAGCTGCTGAAAAACAAGCTGGCATTGGACGAGCTCCGGAGCCCCTCAAACAAGGCACGGCTGCGGCCTTATTATGAATCTTATCTGGGCGATCCCTACCGTGGAGGGCTGCGACGCTTCCGGCGTACCGGAGAATCCGTTGTAGAGTCCCTCACTCTTTTGCGTCTGGAGCGTGAGGAAATGCGGGCTCAGGCGCAGCGCCTATTAGACAGCAGCCTTAACGATAACGAGGGAAAGGAGTAAAGTGGCAGTATTAAAATAAACCTTTTTCAAAAAAGTATCAAAAAGGGCATTGACAAAAGTCGCACCCGGCCTTATAATAGAGTACAGAAATAAACGCTCGTTTATTTCTATACTGTGAAAAGACGGAGCGGCTCATGGCAAGGTTATACGGATACTGCAGAATCAGTACCATGAAGCAGAATATTCAGAGACAGATCGAGAATATCAAAACGAAGTACCCGAAGGCCGTGATCATCACGGAGGAGTACACCGGCACGACCACAGACCGGCCCGCATGGAGCAAACTGGCAAAACAGCTGAAAGAAGGTGATACCGTAGTTTTTGACGAGGTCTCCCGTATGAGCAGAAATGCCGCGGAAGGTTTCGCACTGTACCAGGATCTCTTCCAGCGGGGCGTGCATCTGGTTTTTCTGAAGGAACCGCACATAAACACCGACGTTTATAGGGGCGCCCTGGAACGGCACATTGACATTGCAGCAGAGACTGGCCGGAAGGCTATCGATAAATACCTGACCGGCCAAGGGAAGCTGCTCAACGATCTGATGCTGGATCTCGCCCGGGAGCAGATTGAGCTCGCCTTCCAGTCAGCGCAGCAGGAAGTCGATTACCTCCACCAGCGCACGAGCGAGGGCGTCCGGAGAGCTCAGGCGGCAGGAAAACAAGTAGGCCGTGCAACTGGAGCCAAGATCGAGACAAAGAAGTCGAAAACAGCAAAGGCCCGGATCCGGGAACTGTCCCGTGATTTTGAAGGATCGCTGCCCGATACCGACGTCATGCAGCTCGTCGGCGTCGCGCGGAACACGTACTACAAGTACAAGAAGGAACTCCAGGAAGAAGCAAAGTAAAAAAAGCCGGAACTGGCGGCGACCAGATCCGGCAAGAAAGAAGCAACCACACACTTTACAGAGGGATGCTCACGGTAATTATACCGCGCCCCGGAAAGGAAATCAAGATGAACAGAACAGAAATCATGGAAAAACTGACGCAGGCCACCGCTCAAATGGACGATGCAGCTCTGGAGGATTTGGCCAACTGGGCAGAGACCGCCGCAACGATCAGACCCACCGGCTACGATCAGATTCGGGAAACTATTGTGAAAAACGAGAAGGAACTGGCAGAACATCGGTGGCAACTGCGCGAGGGTCGGCTCCAGAACTTAACGCTGGCCGAGAAGCGGATCTGGAACAAGGTCCAGAGAGGCCGCCTTAAGGCTCGCGAGAACTCCCGGACAGATCTCACTATGAATGAGGCGGATCTCCTCTGTGAACTTTCCGCAGGCGGTCCTCAGCTGGCTGTAGACGCTTTCCATCTGGGCTTTGAAAAAGGATATATTGCAGCTATAAAGTAGATCAATGTTTGCAGAAGAGAGACGCTCCGGCGCTTCTCTTCTGCTTTTAAGAAAGATCGGAGACTGAAGGATATGTTCGGAAACAGAAAAATGAAGGCGGCCGCCGAGATGATGGCGCCGCAGTGGATGAAGATATTGGTCGAGAGCCGGGACATCGTAAACAGGACGACGGATCCGGATGTCTTTTTCTC